>Ga0208193_1000002_pt1 | contig 192730 bp, 157 predicted proteins | sample June2015DPH_17_2_FD_184716 | JGI IMG/M metagenome (GOLD analysis project Ga0208193, IMG submission 184716) | Peatland microbial communities from SPRUCE experiment site at the Marcell Experimental Forest, Minnesota, USA - June2015DPH_17_10... | ecosystem: Environmental > Terrestrial > Soil >...
GACAAATCCCTGAAACAAATGCAGCAGCGCCAGTTGCTTCCGCTCGGCTTCGGTAAACGCGTTCTCAAAGCCATACGCCAGCGAGGCCGCCAGCGACCTTGTCCGGCCCTCGCTCGCCTCATCCTCGAAAACCGCTTCGCCCGTCTGGAGCTTATGCACGAAGGCCGCGATTTGCTCTCGACTCTTCAACCCATCGCGCAACGCTTGGCCAACCAGCACCGTCAAGGTCAGCGGATTGCCTTGCGTGAACCGGATGAGCGCACGCCAGTCCTCCACATCGTCGAGTCGGCGTCCGAGCTTTTTCGCCAGTTCTTCCGTCATCTGCACGCATTCTTCAAACGGCATCGGCGGTAGTTCAATCCGCGCGGGCAACTCGTGGAGCCAACCGCGCTCGTCCCGCCGCGACGTCAAGAGAAGCTTCGCCTTGGTGGGTCGCGCCGCGTGCAGGAAGTCCAGCAGGTCCTTCTGCTCAGCAACGCTCCAGGCGGAAGGGGTACCAGCCGGGAATCCCGCAATCGGCTCGACGTTGTCCCAGATCCAAAAGACCGGAGTCTGCCGCAGAACTTGAAGAGCCACTTCCCGCCGTTGCCCGTCATCGAGCGTAAGCCATTGAATCCCGCCTCTTGCAAGTGTCGTCTCGAACAACCGCCCCAATTCATCCAACACCCGCGGCAACGCCTTATGCTGTTCGAACGAGGTGAACAGCACCGGTCCCGAGAGTCCGCCTGTTTCGAGGTACCAGCGGGCGAACTCCGTCGCAGTGCTCGTTTTGCCGCTTCCCGCATAAGCGTGCAGTAGAACGATGTTCTGCGCATCGAACCTCCGGTCCAGCTTGAGGATGGTCTCATCGCGGCCAATGAAACCCACGTCGGGCGCGTGTGGAAGGCCCGAATCGGACGCGGCTGGGCGGGCATCCAGTTTGATATCGAGGGTGCCTGCCCCTTCCATCGGCTTGGGAAACAGTTGAGTGGGGGCCGATTCAAACACCACCGGCACCGTCCAATCCTCAATCGGTCTGGCGCCGCTGCTCAACTGTTTGCGGGCCATCGTGGCAGCCTCGCCCAGCGGCAAACCCGAGGCCAGCGCAGCGTAGAGGTCGGCCATGTACTGCGCAGCCGTATCGACGAAGACGCTGTAGCGCCATGCCACCACCCCCGAAGCGCCATAATCCATCACTGCATGGGCGAAAGATCCGAACTGGCGGATCTGCTGGTGAAGGTCGCCAACTTTTTGCGGTTGCTCCGGTGGTTCGCTATCTGCGGAGCGGCAGGCGTTCAGAATAAGCAACGGCACGCGCGTTTCGTGAAGCAGCCTGCCCAGTTCGGCGGCCTTCACCGAGTGCGTATTTCGTTCGAGTTCGGGGTTCTCGAAGAAGACATCGCCCATCAGCCCATGGCCATCGAAATGAACCACGTGGAAAGGCTTGCCTTCGGCGTTGGCCTCGCGCAGTCGCTTGGCGAGATGCTCGAAAGTTGGGGGCCGCAGGACTTCCAGATCGAACGGCTCGCGCGCCGCGTCGCTCAGCCCTCGAATCAAGTGCCGCGCTACCGAGCGGAACGGCACGCGGTCGTTTTCGAGACGGCAGATCACCAGCAAGATCCGGATCTTCCCCGCAGACAGCTGTGGCGGGTTGGGACGGAGGGCCGGCCTGGAATGGCAGCGGACAAACGAGGGGACGCTCAGCGCGAGTGGCGAATCTGCCACGGGATCGCGCATCAGCTCCCAGGGAACCAGCGCGTCCTCCACCTCGGTTTCGACTTCTATTCGCGTGTCGTGGAGGCTATGGCGCACGCTCTCCCACACGTCGCTGCCGGCCAGCACCAGCCGGAACAATTCGCGCCCTACCTCGCCCATGCGCTGCTCGATGCGTTTGGCGATTTTTGGGGCCGGGTCCACCGGGTAGATCCGGTAATCCTCCAGATACCAGCGGATGTCCTCCGCCTCCTGGGCAGACAGTGCGAAGGAAAACGGCCGCTTCTCGATTTGCCGCGGGCCGCCGCCTTCTACCGTCGCTTCCACATGGGAACCGGTGTGGGTGATTCTCAGAATTGGCACTTGCTTTTGGTGAGTTTAGCATTCCTAACGTTGTAGGTCCTGTAACTCACACGCGATCCAGTGACTCATACGGCGGCGGGGGCAATTCGACATCGATCCGATCGCCAGCGTATATCTCGCCACTGGTCAGTACGACGCTCATGATGCCAGCCTTGCGAATTACATTGCCTTGCTCGTCATGACTTACAAGCCGCTTAAGAAGACCTTGTTGAAACTGATCCAACTGGACACACGGGTTTCGCAAACCAGTCACTTGGATCACCGCCGAATCACCCAAATGCAGCCGGGCGCCTCTTGGCAAACCAAGCAGATCGATGCCACAGGTTGTCACATTCTCACCTAACTCTCCGGGTGAGACTGTGAATCCGGCGCCGCGCAGCTCAGCATGTAATTCGGAATGAATCAGGTGTACCTGGCGCAGGTTCGGCTGGCTTGGGTCAACGGCCACGCGCGAGCGATGTTTGACAGTGGCGCCCATGTGAGCGTCGCCCTCCACTCCCAGCCCGGCCAGCAGCCGAATATACTCGCGATTCGGCTTGCTAAAGGAGTGTGTCGCGCTGCTACTTACCGCCACCACCGTGCCGCTCACTGCTTTGCCCTTTCGAAAACGCCATCCCCGCGAAGCTCACCACGCTGCGTTCGTCGATGTTCCACTGCTCATAGCGCAGCAATTCCCCGCGCGCGTCCGGCGCGGTTTTCAGAAACGTATAGAATGGCGACGAGCCGCACCACTTCAAATCGTCGTGGTTTTCCTGTACCAGATCCCAGAACTCCTGCGCGTCGCACGCGTTGATGCTCTCAATTCGCCGCTGGTCGCGCGCGCCTACCGCGGCCATCGCGCCCTCGTTGGCGATGGCCGAGAAGCGGTCCTGATAGCGCGCGCCCATGTGCGCCATATCCACCCCCAGAATCCAGAACAGGTTGTCACCCTCGCGCTCGCGCAGTTCGCCGAGAGCTTCCAAAAACGCCTTCACCTTGTCGTCGTCTTCGGGTTTGCCGCCGCGGTAAAGGCTGCGCAGGAAAGGACCGCACAGAATCGGCAGAATGCGTACGTTGGCGCCCAGCGCGTGCTGCAGGAAAATCAACTGCAGCTCCACCGTGTGCTCGAAGGAGTGGCAGAAATCTTCCATCTCCACCGCCGCCGGCGCGCGTTGCGCCAGCCAATCCACCAGCCGCGTGTCGTTAGCCACTTCCCCCATGGGCGTGCGGAATGGTTTACGCGTCAGTCCGAACTTTTCCGGCTCGCCATAATGCGAGGTCGCCAGAATCACGAACGTGCGCTCTTTGTGCTCCGGCCGCAGCACGCTGTATGCGGCTTGATACGATTGCCAACCGCCAACCGGACTCACATGCGGCGCCGCAATTCCCAACAGTCCGCCGTTGGCGCGCGGCGCATTAGTTTGCCGCTCCGCCGCCGTTTGCCCATGCGCCCCGGTTTCCCACTGCGTTAGAGCCGCGCGCAGCGCCTCCGGCTCCGCAGGATATGCCGAGCCTGCGTGCGCGGGCTCGCGCACCGGTTGCGCCGCGAATTCCCGGCGGCGCTCCACCTGCATGGCGGCGAAGGTCGGGTTCTCGAGGAACCCCGCCTGGTCGAGCGTCTCGATCAGATTCAGCTCCACCTCGCCAACTTCCAGTTTGCCGGTGACCCGCACTAATGTCTCGCGCAGGTCGAGCTCGGTATGGCATCCGTCGAAACACTCCAGGCACTGCACCAGCGCCGGCGGAACGATCAGCATGGCATCGGAGAAGTGGTAAGGGTCGCGGATGAACAGCCCCGGCTGATCGGGCGCCGGCGACGGCATGAAGTCGAGGTTCATGCGCAAACGGGGTAGTGTAAGAGACAAGGCTTTATGGTATCGCAGCCGGCGCCAACGCCCGGTATTTTCGCAGCAGCTCGTAAACCACCACGCCGCCCGCCGTGGCCACATTGAGCGAATGTTTGGAGCCCAGCATGGGGATGCGGACATGCGTATCGCAGCGCGCCGATACCTCGGCGCGGATGCCATCCACCTCATGCCCGAACACCACGCACACGGGGAAGTGCGGCGCCCAGTCGAACAGGTCTACAGCGTGAACGGTAGTTTCAATTGCCGCGATCTCGACGCCGCGCGCGCGGATGCTTTCGAGCAGCGGCGCCGCTTCCCAGGCATGCTCCCAGACCACGGTATCCTCCGCACCCAGAGCGGTCTTTGCGATGGCGCGCTTGGGCGGACGCCCGGTGATGCCGCAAAGATACAGCTTCTCGATGGCCGCGGCGTCGGCCGTGCGGAAGAACGCGCCCACGTTGTAAAGACTGCGCACGTTATCGAGCAGAATCGAAACCGGCAGCCGCCCAATCCGGTCGTAAGGCGCGCCGGCGCTGGTGGCCTGAAAGGGAATGCGGTCCATCGCACTGTAGAGTATAAGGGTGATCGCGGCTCTCGGGGCAGCACTGTTCTTCGCGTGGCTCGCAAGCGAGGTGGCGCGCGGCAACACCATGGGCTTCGACATGGCGGTTCGTACTGCCGTTCATTCGTGGGCGTCGCCGTGGCTCACGCGTGCCATGCGCGGGGCAAGCGAGCTTGGCGAGCCGGGTTTCGTGATTCCGCTCGGTTTGCTGCTGGCCGCGATGCTGATATGGCGCCGGCGCGCGCGGGCGGCCGTCACGTTGGGGGCCGCGGCCATCGGCGGCGAGTGCGTGAACGCGATTCTGAAGGCGGGTTTTCACCGCGCGCGGCCCGAGGCCTTTTTCGGCTTGCCCCAGCCGGAACACTACAGTTTCCCCAGCGGGCACGCTATGGCCTCCGTGTGCTTCTATGGCGCGCTGGCGGCGATTCTGGCGGCCGGCAGCGCACGCAGCGCCGCCTACTGGGCCGTCGGAATCGCCGTGCCGCTGATCATCGGCTTTTCGCGCGTCTATCTGGGCGTCCATTATCCGACCGACGTGCTGGCCGGATACGCGGCCGCCATCGTCTGGCTCACGATCCTGTTCCGCGTGGATCGGAATATCCCAAAGCGCCTTCCCCCTGCACAATAGTAAAATAAGGCTTCAGTCAAAATAAGACTTTCCCGGGGAGGAATCGAATGGCAGTGAAGCCCCGCCGCAAGGCGGTTGTGGTGGATGTCGGCGGCGTCAAAGTCGGCGGCGATTATCCCATCGTCGTGCAGTCGATGACCAATACCGACACGGCCGATTCGCCGTCCACCGTCAACCAGGTGATGGCATTGGCGCGCGCCGGCTCGGAACTGGTGCGCGTCACCGTCAACACCGAACAGGCCGCCGCCGCCGTTCCCAGAATCGTCGATGCGCTCGACAAGTTCGGCGTGCGCGTGCCCATTATCGGCGACTTCCACTATAACGGCCATCTGCTGCTGAAGAAGTATCCCGAATGCGCCCGCGCGCTGGCGAAGTACCGCATCAACCCCGGCAACGTCAACATCGGACGCAAGACCGACGACAATTTCCGCATCATGATCGAAGCCGCCATCGAGCATAACAAGCCCGTGCGCATCGGCGTCAATTGGGGCTCGCTCGATCAGGCGCTGCTGACGCGCATGATGGACGAGAATTCGCGTGCGGCAGAGCCGCGAGACGCCCGCGACGTAACGCTGGATGCAATTGTGGTGAGCGCCGTCGAATCGGCGCGCGCTGCGGAACGCCATGGGCTCGCCAAAGACAAGATCATTCTCAGCGCCAAGGTGAGCGGCGTGCAGGACCTCATCGACGTTTATCGCTCGCTGGCCGCGGCCTGCGATTATGCGTTGCACCTCGGTTTGACCGAAGCGGGCATGGGCAACAAGGGTGTGGTAGCAACCACCGCTGCGCTGGCGCCGCTTCTGCAGGAGGGCATCGGCGATACCATTCGCGCCTCGCTGACTCCGCCGCCCAACGGCGACCGCACCGAGGAAGTGATTGTCTCGCAGCAGATTCTGCAATCGCTGGGAATCCGCAGCTTCACTCCGCAAGTTACCTCGTGTCCGGGATGCGGGCGAACTACGAGTACGTTTTTCCAGGATATGGCCGACCAGATCCAGACTTATCTGCGCGAACAGATGCCGAAGTGGAAGGCCGGCCATCCGGGCGTAGAGTCGATGAAGGTCGCGGTGATGGGCTGCGTGGTGAATGGGCCCGGCGAATCGAAGCACTCCAACATCGGCATTTCGCTGCCGGGCACCTTCGAGGAGCCGGTTGCGCCGGTATATGTCGATGGCCGGCTGCTCACAACTTTGCGCGGCGACCGCATCGTCGCCGAGTTCATCGGCATCTTAAATGAGTACGTGGGATCACACTATTCCGTGGAGGAGAGAGTTCTCGAAGGGCAGTTGTTATAATCGAGTTACGGTCTTTATGCTATGAGTTCCAACGCCAAGCTTGCGGAAGTGGAAGTGGTAACACCCCCCGAGAACAACGGGCTCCCGGGATTCAAGATGTTCAATCGCATTGTCGATTGGATCACCAACGACCGTACCCAGTTGATCAATATTACCGACCGGATCAACGATGTGGTCCGCAAGAGCGGCATTCGCGACGGCCTGGTGCATTTGCAGTCGCTGCATACCACCACCTCGGTCTTCTTGAACGAGTGGCAGGACGCGCTGTTGCACGATATGCGCCGGCTGCTTGACGAGTTGGTAGACCGCGACGATAACTGGCGGCACAACGATCCGGAGTACTCCGACTGCGAGCGTAAGAACGCCGATTCGCACTTGCGCGGCATGATCATGGGCCAGAGCCTCTGTCTGCAGGTGCGTAACTCGGCGGTGCTGCTAGGCACATGGCAGAGCATCATTCTGGCCGAGTTCGACGGTCCGCGCAGCCGGTCGCTCTCGATTCAGGTATCCGGCGTTTAGCGCCGCTCAATCGACGTGTTATCGACGTAGACATGGCCAAACGCTTCACGCTGCCCGAGGCCCAGAGCCTGATCCCCCGAGTGGATCGGCTGTTACAGGAAGCGATCCGGTTGAAGCCGGATTTCGACCGGGCGGGCGCGGAGTTGGCGAAGATGAAGGAACGAATCCACATGATGGGCGGCTCGGTGGTAGACCGTCCGCCGTTCGTGGAAGTGAAGGAGCGGCGGGACCGGGCTTCGCAGGGACTCCGCAAGGCCCTCCAGGATCTACTCGATCTGGGAGTGCAGCTGAAGGATCTCGATTCGGGGCTGGTCGATTTTCCCACGCTGTTCCGCGGCCGCGAAGTCTACCTGTGTTGGAAGGTTGGCGAAACTTCCATCGAATTCTGGCACGGCGAAGAGGGCTTCCGCGGGCGCAAACCCATCGACCAGGATTTTCTGGACCACCACGAAGGCGACCGGACGCATTGACCGCCTCAGTAGGCGCTCGCAGTAATAGAGATGACGCACAACGGCCGCGAGGTGGAAATCAAGCTGGCGGTTTCCGGCGCCGTCGAAGCGAGGCGTATGCTTCGCGCCGCGGGCTTCCGCGTCTATGAGCGCCGCGTGTTCGAGAAGAATACGGTTTTCGACACCAGCAGCCAGACGCTGCGAAACTCCGCCCGGCTTCTGCGCGTCCGCGAGATCGGCAAGATCGCTAAGTTGACTTACAAGGGCCCGCCGGATAACGGAAAATACAAGAGCAGGGAAGAGCTTGAGTTGGACGTTTCGGACGCTAGAACTATCGGCGCCATTTTCGAGCGGCTGGCGTATCATCCGGCGTTCCGCTACGACAAGTTCCGCACCGAGTTCCGCCAGCGCGGCGCCAGCGGTGTCGTTACGGACGGTTCGGTTACGGGCGGAGTAGCCATGGTGGATGAGACCCCCATCGGCGTCTATCTCGAGTTGGAGGGCAGCCCCGCCTGGATAGACCGCACGGCCCGCAAGCTGGGGTTTGCGGAAAAGGACTACATCACCGCCAGTTATGCGCGCCTCTACACGGAATGGTGCGAAGCGCGCGGCGTGGAGCCCACCAACATGCTATTTGCCTGAGCCTATTTGCCTGAACCTATTTCCCTGAACCCACTTCCCTGAACCTACTTCCCTGAACCAGAGTTTGCGGCCACCAGAGTGCCGGGTATCCGAGGCGCGGGCGTACTCTTCCTATCCGGTTCGCCCACGTGCGTGGGCTTCTCACTCGGCGTCGCAGGTGTCTTAGGTTCGACATTTTTCTGCTCACTTTTCGGCGCAGCGGTCTCATCGGCGGGCAAGCCTTGCTCCCACCAATCCGTACTCTGGGCACAGTAGAGGCTCAAGAGATTGACCAGGTCCGTAAGAGATCCGGCTTCCTCTTCGCCGAGGCCGCGCTTCTCACCCTTCGACGCCATGAATGCCTCTTCCGGCGAAACCTCATACCGGTCGGATGCCAATGGAACGAACGCGCCGTCCACTTCCGCGCCCTTTTGCACCACCCAAACGAGCTTGTGCGTGTTGAGATCCCAGGTGACTGAGGCGAGCCTCTTGACTACAACAGCCTGCGAATCTGGTTTGGGATCTTGCGCCAATGAAAGGCTGGCGCAGGAGAGCATCAGTATCAGCGCGGTCTTCATTATTAGCTCCTCTTTTCCGGGCTCCGAGTGTCCCGAAGCCTTGTTACGCCGGTATAAGAGCATTTTCGGGGCCGTGGGACGGAACAGCACTCACCGCGCCGACTACCTTTCGCCGCGGAGCAACTTAGATAAGGAGTTCGGCGCGGCGCGGAGATATCAGGGGATGGAGAGATTCGGGCTGTATCGCCTCTCAGGAGCGTCGAGTGTCTCAGTGGCGGTCAGGAAGTAATTTGTGCTCGTCCGGCGGCTGGCCATTCGATCTTGTCGTAGACTTCGGCCAATGGAAGCACGCAGTCTACCGATGCGAGCTGAATATTTGCGTCCCTGCCGCTGGTCTCAGAGCGCAGCCAGTTATCGTCCGGCTGGCGAATTCATTGTTCGATGCGCGGCGCATCCTGTGCGACCAGGAGGTACTCACGCAGTGAGGGCAGCGTGCGGGATACGTATAGAAACCGGTGGCAGCCACTTGGAGTCTCAAGTTGCTCGCGTACACGCCGCATGGCCGCTCCTCTAGTTGCTGGCTCAGCTCACACATCGCATTCGTGACGATCAACGCGTGCCGGAGGTTGACCTGCGGCATCTCGATCATCTCGCCCTGGAAATACTCGCTCTTCCATTCGGCCCGGCGCTCTATCTCCAGGTACTCCTCCGGAGTCAGAAATGTCGAGGGTTGGGCACGCATTCTTTTTCCGCAGGCGGCCATTCTATCTGGTCGTAGATCCCGGCCAATGGAAGCACGCAGTCTACCGATGCGAGCTGAATATTTGCGTCCCTGCCGCGCGTCTCAGCGCGCAGCCAGTTATCGTCCGGCTGGCGAATCCATTGTTCGATGCGCGGCGCATCCTGTGCGACCAAAAGGTATTCACGCAGTGAGGGCAACGTGCGATATTGGTCAAATTTCTTGTCTCGATCGTAAGCATCCGTGGATTCGGAGAGCACCTCGACGATCAGGACCGGATTGAGCGCCGTGTCCCTGCGATCGTCCGCAAACTGAGGACCGCCGCATATCACCATCACGTCGGGATAGGTGTAGAGCCCGTTTGGAGCCACTCTAAGCCTCAATTCGCTGGAGTGTACGCGGCATGGCCCGGCCTTCAACCGCAGCTTTAACTCATAGTTTAGGTTGTCGACGATCAAGACGTGGGCATAGCTGGCGCCAGCCATCAAGAACATCTCGCCCTGGAAATATTCGCTCTTCCGTTCAGCCCGGCGCTCTATCTCCAGGTACTCGGCCGGCGTCAGCAATGTCGAGGGTCGGGAACTCATGCTTTTTCCGCAGGCGGCCAGTTGACCTTGTTGTAGATTCTAGTTAAGGGAAGCACGCAGTCTATCGATGCGAGGTATATACTTGCATCCCTGCCGCTGGTTTCAGCGTGCAGCCAGTGGCCGTCCGGTTGGGGCGTGAATTGTTCGATGCGCGGCGCATCTTGAGCGACCAAGACGTACTCCCGTAGTGAGGGCAGCGTGCGGTATTGCTCAAATTTCCTGCCTCGATCATAAGCTGCCGTGGATTCGGAGAGCACCTCGACGATCAGGACGGGATTCAGCAGCGTGTCGCTTTGATCGTCGGCAAACTGAGGCTCGCCGTACGCCACCATCACATCGGGATACGTGTAGAGCCCGTTGGGCGCTACTCGAAGTCTCATGTCGTTCGAGTAGACCTCGCATGGCCACGTGTCCAACCAGTTTCCCAACTCCCGTACCAGATTCGCGACGATCAGCACGTGCGGGCGGCTGGCGCCCGACATCGCGAACATCCCTCCCTGGAAATATTCACTCTTCCGTTCCGCCCGGCGCTCTATCTCCAGGTACTCCTCCGGAGTCGGCAAAGTGGTTCGTTGGGAAGACATCGCTGCTCCCATGCTACCAGCGCTCGCGCCAGAGAACATTTCCCGCAGGCTCCCTCAGGCTATAATCGAAGTTCCATTCACCCCCAAGGAGCTTGCATTGCGAAAGAAAGTTACGGTTGTGGGCGCGGGCAACGTCGGCGCCAATTGCGCGTTGCGCATCGCGGATAAAGAGCTGGCCAATGTCGTTCTGGTCGATGTAGTCGAAGGCGTACCGCAGGGAAAGGGCCTCGACATCCTGGAATCCGGGCCCGTCCAGGGCTACGATGTTTCCATCACCGGGGCCAACGATTACGCGCCCACGGCCGATTCCGATATCGCCATCATCACCGCGGGCCTGGCTCGCAAACCGGGCATGAGCCGCGACGACTTGCTGTTCGCGAACAACGACGTGGTGCGAACGTCCGCCGAACAGGTGGCCAAATATTCGCCCAACTGCATCGTCATCGTGGTCACTAACCCGCTCGACGTCATGACGCAAGCAGCTTTCTGGGCGGCGAAGTTTCCCAAGAATCGCGTCGTCGGCATGGCCGGAGTGCTCGATAGCGCCCGCTTCCGCACCTTCATCGCGGAAGAGCTGAATGTATCGGTCGAAAACGTGATTGGCGTGGTGATGGGCGGCCACGGCGACACCATGGTTCCCATCGTCCGCCTCAGCAGCGTGTCCGGCATCCCGCTTACCGAGTTGATGGACCAGGCCACCATCGACCGCATTGTGGACCGCACGCGCAACGGCGGCGCCGAGATCGTCAAATATCTCAAGACTGGCAGCGCTTACTACGCGCCGTCGGCCTCCGCCGTCGAGATGGCCGAAGCGATTCTCAAAGACAAGAAGAAAGTTCTGCCTTGCTCCGCCTATCTCGAAGGCGAATACGGCATCGACGGTCTCTACGTGGGCGTGCCGGTCAAACTCGGCGCGGCTGGCGTGGAGAAGATCTACGAAGTCAAGTTGACCGACGATGAGATGGCCATGTTGAAGAAGAGCGCCGCCTCAGTGCAGGAAATGGTCGACGTCCTCAAGCAGAAACAGTAGGCGGCGTGTCATGCAGAGGTGGGACGGACGATCGGGTTTTGTCGTCTGTCAAGCTGCCGGCAGACCGCCAAAGGCGATGGTCTGTCCCACCAGCGCGCGCCTGTTCGCATTGGCAGCGTGCGCGCTCGCGGCGCTTTCCGCGCAGGACCCGGTCTTTCGCGCCGACGTTTCGCTGGTGCGTGTGGATGCGCAGGTGACGCGCGCGCACGAGATCGTCGAAGGCTTACAGAAAGACGATTTCCTGATCCTCGACAACGGCAAGCCGCAGTCCATCCTTTACTGCACGCAAGACGAAGAGCCGCTCGACCTGCTGCTGCTCTTCGATACCAGCGGCAGCATGCTGCCCAGCATGCGGCGTCTGGCAGCCTCCGCGCACACCGCGCTGTCCGAGCTGCACAAGGGCGACCGCGTGGCCGTGGCCAATTTCAACACCACCGCGTCGCTCATCGCGCCTTTCAACGGCGACCTGCAGGAAGCCGAGGAATCCGTAGGCCGCATTGTCGATGTCCGCTTCGGCGGCGGGACCCACATCCTGAAAGCCGTGGAGGATGGCGCGAAGTATTTCGCGCAGCATGGAGACCCGCACCGCCGCCATGCGATTCTGATTTTCACCGACAATTTCGGCCAGTTGTCCGCCAGCGAGAAGGAAGTGGTGAAGCGCATGTGGGAATCGGACGTGCTGCTTTGCGGCTTGATTATCCGGACCCGCGAAGCCGGCGCCTTCCCCGGCCTGAGCTCCGAGGACATGCTCGGCGCCGCCCAAAAGACCGGTGGCGAGACCGTGAACGCCGACGACCCCGGCCACACGTTCCGCGAAATGCTCCGCCGCATGCGCAAGCGCTATAGCATCTACTACGCCATGCCCGTCGATAAGCCCGGCGCCGCGCGGCAGGTGACGTTAGAGCTTGCGGCCGGCGCCAAAAGCCGCTACCCGAATGCCGAGGTGCTGGCGCGCAAGGGGTATCTGATTCCGAGTCACAGGTAGAGTATGCTTTCGCTTGCTCCCTACTCCGAGGCGATCGGTCCCTCGCTCTGAGTCAGCGCCGTGAACAATTGCTCCCGTTTCGCTCTTGCCGCTATTACCGCCGAGTCCAGACCTATCCAATACACTACCCCGCCGATGACTGCCGCGATCGCCAGCACTACCAGGAACGCTAACTCGCTATTCAGCGCCCATCGCGCCAGATACGCCAGAAACACCGGCAGCAGCGCCACCGGATAGAACAACAGCAGTAATCCTTGCGAGCGGCCCGAAGTGCCCCCTCGCGAGACATTCTCAGGATTCAACGGGCGCGGATAATTCACCGACGACATGTTACCCAGCCCTAACATATATACCGCGCAAATCCCTACCACCAGCAGCGTCTCCGCCACTTGTCCCCAGCCGGCTGTCAGATGGAAAGAGCCCACTACGGCCGATAGGATGGTCACATCCAGATAGACAAACACCATCGCGGCGATGTTCTTGCCGATCAACACTTGCGAAATCGGCTGCGGCGCAGCAAAGTAAAAGAGCGCGGCCGCACGGTCGAAGCCGAAGCAATTCCAGTAAGTCACCGGCCCCAGCATGGTGAGCGCGTAGATACACACGAAAACCAGAAAGTAACTGGACCCGGCGGGGTGCTGCGCGCCGGCGCCGCCTGCAACCACGGGCAGCCAAACCAGAATCCCGAAAGTGAAACCCATCACGAAGACCATGCGGAAGCGCGGCGTGCGCACCAGCGAGCGCAGCTCCTTTTCCACAATCGCCGCCAGCGGATCGCGCCACAGCAGGCGCGGCAACGCGAAGAAGGCCTCGCCCACGGAACGTCTGCGCGAGGCATCCTTCCTCACTACCATCGCCTGCGCGGCAATGGCGTCGTAGTGCAGGTTGCGCTCGAACTGCGAGCGGCCGAACCACAGCGCGGCCAGCAGCCACACGCCCAGAGTCAGGAACGGCGTCCAATCGCCCAGCGCCGCCGCCGCCGCGGCGCTCCACGGAAATACCGGGCCGCGCAGCGCCTGCTCCACCGGGCCCAACCACTTGGGATGAATGTGCAATTGCATGAAGATCCGCGGCGTCATCCAAAGACAAGTGGTAATCAGGATCACCACTTCGCGAATTTTCCGCCGCGCCAGCAAGCGCCCCAGCAGGCTCCGCGTCCCGGATGCCAACAGCGCATTGAACAGAATCAGGATCAACGCCGGCGCGAGTATTCGCGGCGCCAACGCCCATCCGCCGGCCTCCTTGTTCGCCAGCAGTCCGGCGACGCCGCCCGCAATCACCAGCAGCATCTCAACCGCGGTGGCGAAGCATAACAGCACTTCCACCAGGAACAGCTCGCGGTGAACGGCCGGATAGATCCGCAGCTTGCGCAGGTCGAGCCCCATGCCCATGCTGGCCGAGAGCATAGGCATGAACTGCCAGTAAACCGTGACGCCGAGAAAGCCGATCGCCAGGTCGAGCCGAAGTGAGGCTAAGTTCGCTTCCCTCGCCAGGACGAACGCGAACACCGCCGCCGCCAGCCAAAACAGATACCAAATGGTGAGCGGCACGAATCGAAATACGCTGCCCTTGCCGCGGCCCCACCGCATACTGAGAAACTGGGCGCGCAGAATCGCGGCGATCATAGCCAGTCCAGCCGTTCCATCTGCCGGTCTGCGCCCACGATGCGCACGAATGCGTCCTCCAGCGATGCGCCGCCGGCGCGCAGCTCCTCCATGGAGCCGCACATGACAATTCTGCCGTGGTCGATAATCGCCACACGGTCGCAAAGCCGCTCCACTACCTCCAGCACGTGGCTGGTCAGGAAGATGGTTGCGCCGCGCCGCACCTGGTCGAGCAGAATGTCCTTCATCAGCCGCGCGCCCACCGCGTCGACGCCCTCGAAAGGCTCATCCATCAGAAATAAATCGGGATGATGAATCAGCGCCGCCGCCATGGCCACGCGCTTCCGCATACCCTTCGAATACTCGCCGATAATCTTGCCGTCGTCCGCCAGCTCGAACAGGTGCATCAGCCCATGCGCCCGCTCCACCGCGGTGGCGCGCGGCAAGCCGTACATGCGCCCGGCGAATTCCAGAAACTCCATGCCCGTGAGCCGGTCGAACAGGAACGATTCGTCCGGCACCAGCCCGATCCGCCGCTTGATCTCCAACTCCTGCTCCGGCAGCTTGTAGCCCAGAATTTCAATCGACCCCGAGTCCTGCGGAATCAGCCCCGTGAGCATGCGAATGGTGGTCGATTTGCCAGCGCCGTTCGGCCCCAGAAAGCCAAAGAACGATCCGCGCGGCACCTCGAGATTGAGGCCGTCCACCGCGAGCTTCGACCCGTAGCCTTTGCGCAGCTCGCGGGCAACAATGGCAGGTTCCGGCATTCAGTTTTCGTTCACCGGATCGATATCCACCGGAACGCTCTTCAAGTTGTCGATAGCCCGCTGCATCGGCGGCCGGATGACTCCCAACGTGTCGAGCATGCGCTTGGCCGCCGCGTAATCGCCCTGCGCTTCGATGGTCAGAATGTCGTGCGTGAGGTCGCGCACCGCGCCTTTGATTTTAGCGTCATCTACCGAAAACGTACGGTCTCCGTGGGCCACAAACGCGCCCTTATCGGTGAGATAGTTGAACTGCATCGCCATGCCCTTGCCGTGCGCTTCCACCAATCCAAAGCGCAGCGAGCGGAACGCCGACGCCAGAAACGTAGTGTATAACTCGCGCTCCGCGTTCGCGCCGTGCGGCAGCAGGTTGCGGTCGAAAAGGAATTGCAGCATAAAGAGACCGGTGATGTCGGCCTTGGCCTCTTCGATGGCGCTGTAAAGCTCCTTCAACTCCTGACGCGGCGACGTGGAGCGGCCGCCAATCTCGATCTGGTGCGGACCAATCCCGTGACTGAGCTCGTGCGCCAGAATGTGCATAAAAAAGTAATCGAAGCTCAGGTCGCGCCGCGCCGCCGCCGGCAGCACCTGGGCCGCAATGGGCGTCAAATTCACCTCGAATTTCGCCTCTTGCACGTTCTTCAGCATGACTCGCTTACTGCCCTTCTGCTGGACCACGCGCTCATCGTTGGGCAGGTTGAAGGCAGCCGTGCGGACGCCGTGCGCGCCATCGCCCCCGGCGTAGACTTCGTTCACCACGCGAATCGGCGCCGACGCCGCCAGCTTCGGATTGCGGTAGCGCGCATCCATGGGCAGATTGTTTTCCACTTCCTGCAAGTGCGCGGCGAACATCTTCAGCCGGTCCGTTTCCTGGTCGTCGCGAATCGTGATGTAGGCTTCGAATGCCGCCTTGTATGCGAAAAGCTCGTCGTTGTAAGTTTCGTAGGGACCGATGGTAATTTCGAGCGGCGCGTCCAGATCCATCCACGCGAGGTCGCTCGCGTAATAGTCGTTGGAAAGGAACGCATCCGCACGCAGCGTCAGGAATTTCTTCAACGATGCATTGGTGGTAAGGGCCGCGGCCTCGCGCAACAGCGCCGCCGCGTGATGCAGATCGGCCGCATACGCCTCGCTGTAGGGAACCGCCGTCAGATGCTTGCCGGCATCGCGCCGGATCACGGTGAAGAAGCCCTCCGCCTGTTCGCGCTGCGGCTTCGGGAGACCCTTGGTCCAGGCTTCGAACTGGTCGCGGGTCATGTCCTCGGGATAGAAATTCGCGCCCAGCGGCTTGCGCTCCGGCACCCCCGGCAGAAACGCCGTGTGGCCATCCAGGTCCGACCACGGACCTTTATTCAGCCAGAAGTAATGCGTGCGCGCCTTGCCCAGCGGCGACGAATCCCTGGGCAACTGCTCATAGAGCGCTCGGTCGCCCTTCCAAAGCTGATCCAGGAAGACCAGATTCATCACTCGCCCCGCTTGCGTGAGTTTCGCCAGCGCCTGCCGGTCGCCCGGCGAGAGCCGCGACTCGTCGTAGTGCAGCGTCACAGGCGCAAAGCGGCGGGTCATCTGTTCGAGTTGAGCGAGGTCTGGCATAGCGTCCGGCATGGCGTCTAAAATAACGGCGGCAAAGAGCAGTGGCAACAAGCGATGCATCCTCTCTGATTGTAGAGCCTGAGAATCGGGTTCAACGGGTCTGCATGCCGTTTGCGGCGGCCGGCCTTACCGTCCCAAGGCCTTCTTGGGCCTTCCGCCTAATCTGCCATTTGCCGCGGAAGCCGCCTTTTTCGGCCTGCTTCTGGATTGGCCGCCGATCTGACCTAACCTGGCCGCCATCCACCTCTTTGAGCCCAGAAGACCCTCCAAGAGCGTCGGCACGTAGAGGTCTGCATCCAAAGCCGGAAAATGGATGCCGAAGCCGGACGGGCTGATTTCTATTTCGCTAAGCTGTGAGGGCTTGGCGTCTTCCAGTCCCTCTACATCGCCGGGCGAAAAGCTCACAATCAGCTTGGAACTGAGTTGAATCGCCACCCGCCCGGTCTTGCGATCGTAATGCGCGGCAACTACCCGTGGAACTCTTCCTTCCAGGTTCTTAGCCCGCCGGTTCGCCAATTCGAAATCGTCACGCAATGCCATGAATTTGCTCCCAGGCGCGGCACAACACGTCGAGGTGATCGACCAGGACAGCCGCCATGCGCCCGATCTGCCGCCTGGAGAATCCATAGTTCTCCCGGAGTTCTAGCGGCCCTGCCGGACAATTCAGATTGAAAACTGCTTCGTGCTCACCAATCGTATGAATATGCGCCGGTCGATGATCGTTTGGATAGATCACAACCCGCAGTCCGTCAACCCGGAGAACCGTCGGCACTAGACCAATACTAACAACATTCCTAAGCGCTTGGGTTTAAGGTTGCCAATTAAACCTGAAACGGCTGTGTCGAGGTTTCAACCATTAAGCAATGCTCGCGCCGCCAGTCTCCATTTCGTCCAAATCGAGAGTTCATATTGCATCCCCATACGGACGGCGTCCTCTGCTATTGGGATCCAATGCGGCCGGTAAAACCGAGACCAATCCGCGATCAACGCAACTTTCACGTGTTGCCAACGGACACAACCACCAGCCGCCGGCCCCCCTGTCGCAAGCTGCTAAGCTTATAAACTCTCCGCCAATGGATTCTGTCTCTCTCACTCTAGCTCTAAGTCCGCACGGCCATCTCGTCCCTGCCCATGAGGAAGGCGCGCCCTCCCTCGAAGCCGCGCTCGCCCGCCGCTTGCGCGATGCCTTCGCCCGCGGGCCCGGCCACGGCCTTCTCCAACTGGGGGCCGATGAAGCCGGCGCCGCGCTCCCCCCCGTTTTTTCTTACTGGCGCGAATTCGGCGCACGCTATGTGACGGCCCTCTGCACCCAGCCGGATGTCGAAGCACTGCCTGGGGTACTACGTCAGGCGCCGCGCGTCCCGCCCCCTCCCGAGCAGGAGTTGAGCTGGGTCGCCCTGGCCGTGCCGCCCATGACTGGAGCGGAATATCTCACGGCCGACGTCCTCAATGCCTTGTGGCTGGAACTCGACGCGGCCTTCCGCTTTGAGCTGTCCGAATCCGCCTGCGGGGTTCAGGATTTTCTGAAGCGCCGCAACCCGGCGTGGAACCTCGTCGGCCGCGTCCACTTCAATCTCGCCGAAAATCGCCAGGACCCGGACGCGCCGTTTGCCTTTCTCGCAACCTACACCACGCAGTTGTCCAAGCACGCCAAAGCTCAGCATCTGCCGCTCGGTCAGGCTCTGCGCGAATACGCCGGCGCGGCCAACAAAGATCGTCTCCTGTCGCTGCTTCTTCCCGTGCAGCGGGCGTCCCAGAGCTGTCTATGGCTGAAGGCCATGGTCGACGCGGGTGAGATCTTCCATCCGCTGCGGTGGACCCCAGCCGAAGCCATGCAGCTCTTGAGAGACGTTCCGCAATTGGAGACCGCGGGGGTCGTAGTCCGCATGCCCGCGATGTGGCGCAGCAACCGGCCGCCGCGGCCGCGTGTGACTGGCGTGGCCGGTGGCAAGCCACCCTCGGGAATCGGCCAGGAGGCGCTTCTCGATTTCCGCATGGAAGTGACCCTCGACGGCGAGCGCCTGACCGAGCGCGAGATTAACGAGCTGTTGGCTAAATCCGACGGGCTCGCCCTGGTGCGTGGGCGCTGGGTGGAAATCGATCGGGAACAACTGGGCCGCATGGTCGAGCGCTTCCGCGAAATCGAGCGGACCGCAGCCGCGAACGGTCTCGCCTTCGGGGACGCCATGCGTTTGCTCGCCGGGGCTAAGGTATCGGCCGGCGACGACGCCGCGGGGGACGATGCCGACTGGTCTCAAGTGGTCGCCGGTCCTTGGCTCGCGGAGACATTGCAGGGGCTGCGCGGCCCGGAGGGACTAGCCCAAATCGATCCCGGCGCTGCCCTGAGCGGCACGCTGCGGCCTTACCAGCAGGTGGGCGTGCGCTGGCTCTATCTGCTCGCCAAGCTCGGCCTCGGCGCGTGTCTCGCCGACGATATGGGTTTGGGCAAGACCATCCAGGTGCTTTCCCTGTTGCTCGTGCTGAAGCGCCAAAGTAAACCAGAGCCAAGCCGGCAGCCAAGCCTGCTGGTAGCTCCGGCTTCACTGCTCGCCAACTGGGCTTCGGAGATCGAACGCTTTGCGCCCGGCCTGAAGTCGCTCATCGCGCATCCGTCCGCGCTTCCCGCCGCCGACCTCAAGACCCTCGCGCCCGAGCGCCTGAACGATGTGGATCTGGTGATCACCAGTTACGGCTCGCTGCTCCGCATTCCATGGATCGCGGAGCGCTCCTGGCGGCTGGTCGTCCTCGACGAAGCGCAGGCCATCAAAAATCCGGACGCCAGGCAAACGCGCACCGTCAAAAAGCTCAACGCGCGCGCCAGGCTCGCGCTCACTGGCACGCCCGTCGAGAATCGCCTCGGCGATCTGTGGTCCATTTTCGATTTCGTCAACCCCGGGCTGCTGGGGACGGCGAAAGAGTTTACCCGCTTCACCAAGAGCCTTGCGGCAAGACGCGACGGTTCATACGGCCCGCTGCGCGAGCTGGTGCGGCCGTACATTCTGCGGCGGCTCAAGACCGACAAAACTGTGATCGCGGACCTGCCCGACAAAACCGAGATCAAGGCGTTCTGCCCGCTCAGCCGCAAACAGGCGGCCCTCTACGAACAGGCAGTGCTGGAATTGGGCCGGCAGCTCGCGGACGTAACCGGGATACAGCGCAAGGGTTTGGTACTGTCGTTTCTGATGCGCTTCAAGCAGATCTGCAATCATCCTTCGCAGTGGCTCGGCGACGGCGCGTGGAGCGAGGACGACAGCGGCAAATGGGGACGCTTGCGCGAGATCGCCGAAGTGATTGCCGCCAAGCAGGAAAAGATGCTCGTCTTCACCCAGTTTCGCGAAGTGACGGCTCCCCTGGCGGCATTTCTCGGCTCGGTCTTCGGAGGGCCGGGCCTGGTGCTGCATGGAGCCACCGACGTCAAAAAGCGCAAGGAGCTGGTGCGCCGCTTTCAGGAAGACGAAGCCGAACGCTTCTTTGTGCTTTCGCTCAAAGCCGGAGGCTCCGGCCTCAACCTTACGGCCGCTTCGCATGTGGTGCACTTCGACCGCTGGTGGAACCCCGCGGTGGAGAACCAGGCCACGGACCGCGCCTTTCGCATCGGCCAGACCAAAAATGTTTTGGTGCATAAATTCGTCTGCCGGGGTACTGTAGAAGAGAAAATCGACCAGCTTATTGAATCGAAGCGCCAGCTTTCGACCAGCTTGCTGGAAGGCGGCGCCGATCTGCTGCTGACGGAAATGAAGGACGAGGAGTTGCTCAAATTGGTTGCGCTCGACATCAACAAAGCGCTGACGGAGGCGTAATTCGATGGGTTACGGCGGCTGGGGATTCAGACCTTATGTATCGGTGGCGGAGCGGCGGCGAAAAGCGGCCCGCGAAATGGAGAAGCGCAAGAAGAAAGGCCAGGTGGTCTCGCCGGTAATCGTGGAAGGCCGCAAAATCGTCGAGACCTTTTGGGGCAAGGCTTGGTGCGATAACCTCGAGCGCTATAGCGATTTCGCCAACCGGCTGCCGCGCGGCCGCAGCTATGTGCGCAACGGCTCGGTGATCGATCTGCAAATCGCGCCCGGCGCAATCGAGGCGCTGGTCAGCGGCACCGAGATCTACAAAGTCACGGTGAAAGTTACTCCGGTCGCGAAGGCTCGCTGGCAAGCCATCTGTACCGACTGCGCCGGCGCGATTGATTCGCTGGTCGAGCTGCTCCAGGGACGTTTCTCCAAGGCCGTTATGGAAAGGATTTGCAGGCAGAATACGGGCCTGTTCCCGTCGCCGAAAGAGATCGCGCTTTCGTGCAGTTGTCCGGACTGGGCGGACATGTGCAAGCATGTCGCCGCCGTGCTCTATGGCATCGGCGCGCGCTTTGACCGGCAACCCGAGTTGCTGTTCCGATTGCATGACGTGGACCATGCGGAGCTCATCGCCAAGGCTGGTAGAGAGGCGTCCTTGGCGAAAGCCCCGGCTTCATCGAAGATCCTTGGCAGCAGCGACCTGTCCGGCATGTTTGGTTTGGACATGGCCGAAGGCGTCGCCAAGAAGGCCACCGTAGCGAGCGCTGGAAAACGCAAGCGCCGAAAGTGACGTGGCGCACGCACTATTGCGTGCAGCGTTCACACTCGTGTGAACGCGCTTCCCGCGCCCCAGTCGAAATGACCAGTCTTATGATAAGTTGTAACCGCGCGCCGCGCACCATCGGAGCAGCATGTACTACAACAACTACGACAACGGATTACCCACTCTCGAAATCGGGCTCGATTCCATAAACGCGGATGAGCTCAAGAAGCTCGCCGCGCTGACCGGGGAGAAAGCGTCTGGCAAAAAGGCGGACATCATCGCGATCGTTGTCCGGCAACTCGCGGGCGATCGGCTGCGCACGGTCTGGGAGGGGCTTGACGAGTTGCAGCGCGCGGCCGTAGCCGAGACGGTCCATTCGCCCTCGTCGCAGTTTGACGGCGTCCGGTTCCGCGCCAAGTACGGCCGCGATCCGGACTGGGGCTTCCGCGGCGAGCGCACTTACGACAAAACCCCGTCGGCCCTCTGCCTTTTCTTCTTTGGGAACAAAGTGATGCCGGACGATGTCAAGGCGCGGCTGAAGGCTTTCGTTCCGAAGCCTCGCCAGCTACAGATCAACGCGCTCGATCAACTTCCGCCAGTCTACGCGCTCCCGTACGAGCGCTGGAATGAGAAGTCTCGAGTGCGCGAAACCGGGACCGAGGACGTGCCCCTCGCCGTCCATGAGACGGAGCGGGCGGCGCAGCGCGAACTGCTCTCCGTTCTCCGCCTGATCGATACGGGAAAAGTTGCAGTGAGCGATAAGACGCGCCGGGCCTCGGCATCCACCGTCGCAGCCATCACAGCCATCCTCGATCGGGGCGACTACTACCCGCACGTGCCGCCCAAGAGCCAGTGGTATGACGAAAACGCCGGACCCATCCGCGCCTTCGCCTGGCCCATGCTCATCCAGGCGGGAGGGCTCGCCCAACTCTCGGGGACCAAGCTGCAACTCACCCGTGCGGGCCGAAAAGCGCTCGCCGAACCCGCTTTCGCAACCATCCGCACGCTATGGACGAAGTGGAGGAACACGACCATCCTCGACGAGCTGGCGCGCATCGACTGTGTCAAAGGTCAAACCGGCAAAGGCAAGCGCGGGCTCACCGCCGTGTCCGGGCGGCGCGAAGCCATCGCCGGCAGCCTCGCCGAATGCCCGCCCGGCGGATGGATCGCGACCGACGAGTTTCTGCGCTACATGAAAGCCGCGGGCAATAGCTTCTCGGCGACCCACGATGCCTGGGGCCTGTACATCTGCGAGCAACAGTACGGCTCGCTCGGTTACGACGGCAGCGCCGGAATCCTCGACCAGCGCTACGCCCTGGCCCTGCTGCTCGAGTACGCCGCCACGCTCGGCATGATCGATGTCGCGCTCATCCCGCCCGCCGGCGCCCGCCGCGACTTCCGCGGGTTATGGGGCACGGACGGTCTCGCCTTCTTCAGCCGTTATGACGGCCTGATGTACTTCCGTCTTACGCCGCTCGGGGCCTATTGTCTGCACGTGGAATCGGACTACCAGGCGCCGCCCGTCGAGGTAAAGCCGGTGCTTCGGGTGCTGCCGAACCTGGAGATTGTGGCAGCCGGTTCCGATCTCGAACCGAGCGACCGCCTGGCTCTCAACGCGTATGCCACCGGCGTTTCGGACTTCGTCTGGCGGCTGGAGGCCGGCAAGCTATTGGCCGCCATTGAGGCGGGCAGGCAAATGGAGGAAATCCGCGAATTCCTGGCCGCGCGAAGCGGCGAGGCGCTCCCTGGCACGGTCGCGCGTATGCTCGATGACGTAGCCGAGCGAACCACCAAAGTCCACGACCGGGGGCTCGCCCGCCTGGTGGAGTGCGCCGACGCTGCCCTGGCCGCCCTGATCGCCAACGATACGCGGACCCGCAAGCACTGCATGCTGGCCGGGGACCGGTACCTGGTGGTGGCCGCCTCATCGGAAGCGGCATTCCGGCGCGCCTTGCGGGACGCCGGCTACCTCTTGGCCGCTGGGACCAACCGCCCGGCGAGAGCAGCCGAGGCTTGAATCGTGGCGCGCGCACTTATGCGTGCAGCGTTCACACTCGTGTGAACGCGCTTGCTTAGCCGAATCGCCGAGCGCGTGCTTCGCGGGTCACGCGATCTGTAACATTTCTATCTCCCAATCCACGAATCACTTACGAAATTCCAGAGCCTCCACCGCTTGATTCGGCCTGCTAAGCTGTAACCATATAGGCCGTTCGCCCGCGCACGCCACCCTGGGGATCCCGGCGCTCCCTCGTCCCGATCAGCTGTCGCTATCGTCAAGACTTCTTATGCAACTCCGCGCGATCTCGAAATCTCCGTTCCTCCGCTTCGAACGCCCGCTCCGCGCCCTAGAAACTCTTGCAACCCCAACAATCCATAGCCACTTCCACGAAATTGGGTTCGTTCCGTCAATTTCGCAATTCCCCCGGCATCGCTCGCCGTTTTCGGGCCCCGCCGATTGCACGGGCGGTCGGGTTCGGGATAAACTCGGGGATAACGCCAGGTCCGAATCGGTGCTTCCTGCCCTGCTATTGCTGTTCGCGGCTTCTACCTCGTTCGACGATTCGTTTCGAGCCGGCCTGCTCGCCCTGCAGCGCGGCGACCTCGCCTCGGCGCAAACCAATCTCGAAGCGGCGGGCAAGCTGGCGCCGCGCGATGGCCGCGTCTGGGTCGCGCTCTCCCAAACATATTGGAGGTTGCACAATAACGCCGCCGCCGAAGACGCCGCGGGCAAAGCGGCCACACTGGCGCCGGAGGACCCCGCCGTTCTCCAGGGGCTCGCAATCTACTATTCGGAAACCAATCAAACTCTGAAGGCCGCGCAGACGGCTGCGAAGTATTCCGCCAAGGTTCCGGAAAACGGCGATGCTCGCGAGCGCGCCGCCGGGCTTTATTTCGATGCCGCCCGGCCGTTGCTCGACCAACAAAAGTTTACCGAGGCCGTCGTCATTCTCAAGGAGGGCGCCGCGCGGCTGCCCAACAACGCTCAACTCGCGCTGGCGCTGGGGGTGGCCGATTACGGGCTGCGCCGATTCGACGATGCCGCGGATGCCTTTCTGCGCACCATCGAAATTGCCCCGGAAACCGAGCAGCCCTACACCTTCCTCGGCAGGATTCTGGATCAGATTCCGAGCCGGCTGCCGCAAGTGACCCAGCGGTTCGCCGAATACGAAGCGGCGCATCCGGCCAGCGCCGCCGCGTATCTGCTCCACGCCAAAGCTCTGGACGCGCAGTCGCTGGAACCGGAGACATCGTTGCGCTTGCTTCAGAAATCGATGGCGATGAATTCCGGCGACGCATCGGTGCACTTTGAAATGGGGACGGTGCTCGATCGGTTGCAGCGCTTCGCGGACGCAGTTGCGGAATTCCAGCGGGCAGCGGAACTGGCGCCGTCGGACGCAGCCGCGCACTACCGCCTGGCGCGCGATTACGACCGCATCGGCAAGCACGAAGCCGCCCAGGCCGAACGTGAAAAACACGCACAATTGGTGAAGGCGCAGGAACCCATTCGATGACGCGGCGCGAGTTTATTGCCGCTGTGAGCGCCGCCGGGCTGATGCCTTCGAGGGCCCCCGCGTCCACGCCGTTTCCGGTTCATTACGCGAAGCCCAATCCCTACGACGCGGTGCTGCGCTATGTCGCCGCGGGCAGCGACGAGTTCAAAGGCGAGAAGGACGCGATGGAGCTCGAATTGCGTCTGAGTCGTATGTTTGCTGGCAAGCTTAACCCCAGGTACGTCGCGCCGCCTCCGGCTTTAAGCGCATGGGTGGCGGGCCTCGGGGAAATTCGCGAAGCCCGCGTGTATGCCCTGCCCGATGGCCGCGTCCGCTATGAGGTCAAGACCGAAGAGGAGTATCATACCGGCGTCTGGCAGTTGCCGGATTTCAAGGTCGTCACCGAAAACACCGCGACCTCGTCCCAGCCGTATTTTCGCGATGTCACCCGGCATGTGTTCTTAGCCGTAGATTCATTCCGTGAACAGCTCTTTTACGGAAATCCGTACTGGCGGTCGCGGCTCGATTCGGCGTGCGGCATCGACGTTTACGGGAACCAGGGAATCGCGGTCGCCGATATCGACAACGATGGCGTGGATGAGATTTATGTGTGCCAGCCGGGCGGCCTGCCAAACCGCCTGTACAAGATTCGCGCCGATGCCGCCGGGGACGTGACCGCCGAAGATATTACGGAGCGCTCGGGCCTGGGCGTGCTGGACGAAACGACCTGCGCCCTTTTTGCCGACTTCAACAATTCGGGACGCCAGGACGTGGTGATTCTGCGTTCCTCGGGGCCGCTCTTTTTTCTGAATCGCGGCAATGGCACATTCACGGAGCAGCGCGACGCGTTCCAGTTCAAAACCACACCGCAGGGTTCGTTCACGGGAATGGCGGCCGCGGATTTCGACCGCGATGGCCGCCTGGATCTCTATCTCTGCTGCTATATCTATTTCCAGAGCGAGGACCAATATCAATATCCCGCGCCCTACCAGGATGCGCGCAACGGCCCGCCGAATTTTCTCTTCCGCAACCGCGCTGCGCCCGGTGCTGTCGCCGACCGGCCGGGCCTGCGGTTCGAAGATGTCACGGCCGAAACCGGCATGAACGAAAACAACGACCGGTTCAGCTTCGCGCCCGCCTGGTGCGATTTCGATGGCGACGGCTGGCCCGATCTTTTCGTCGCCAACGACTTTGGACGCGGCAATCTCTATCGGAATCGTAACGGCCATTTCCGCGACGAGGCCGCGAAGGCGGGCCTGGACGGCGCAGGTCCTGGCATGAGCGCCTCGTGGTTCGATTACGATGGCGACGGGCGGCCGGATCTCTACGTTTCCGATATCTGGAGCGCGCCAGGTCAGCGAGTGATCCGAGACCCGGCATTCAAACCGGCGGCGCGTGATGCAGACGCATTCCGGCGTCACACTAAAGGCAATTGCCTCTATCGCAATAAGGGCGATGGCACGTTCGAGGAGACTGGCGCCCTCGAGGGAGTCGAAATGGGCCGCTGGGCGTGGGGTTCCGGCGGGTTCGATTGGGATCTGGATGGCACTCCCGAGATCCTGATCGGCACGGGCATGGTGACCAATAATTATTCAGGTGGGAATTTGAATAGCTTCTTCTGGCGTCAGGTAGTAGCAAAAACTCCCGAGAAGCAACGCGCCGCGCCCGACTACGAGAACGGATGGAACGCGCTGAATCAACTGATCCGCGGGGACTATAGCTGGAATGGGCGCGAGCCGAATGTCTTTTATGTGAAGCAAAATGGCGCCTATCGCGATGCCTCCGGGGTGAGCGGGCTCGATTTTGCGAATGACACGCGAACCTTCGCGGTCACCGATTTCGACGGCGACGGCATTCCGGATCTGGTGCTGAAGAACCGATTTGGTACGCAGATTCGCGCCATGCAGAACGATTCTTCGGGCACGCGCGAAGCGATCGCGATCTCTTTACGCGGCACGAAATCGAACCGCGATGCCATTGGGGCGCGCGTCGAGGTGAATGGCCAGACGCAGTATCTGGCCGCGGGCAGCGGATTCCTGTCCCAGCATTCCAAGAAGCTGCATTTCGGCCTTGCCGGGCAGCCTGTAGCTCACGTAAAGATCACCTGGCCATCGGGCGCCGTGCAGGAGGCGGCGGGACTCGAACCGGGCTATGTTTACTCCATCGTGGAAGGGATCGTGCAAAGCCCCGGCGAGCATGCGCGGACGCGGTTTCGTTTTCCGAGGTTATTGCCTGCGGACGTGCTACCCGGGAGCACCGACGAGCCTGCGTTTGCCGATACCTGGCTGCTGGAGCCAGTGCCCACGCCCGACCGCCGGACGGCCAAGGGCGTAGCGGGATTCGTCGTGTTGCACGCGGGCGAGCCTCCCAAGATGCCCCCTGGCATCCCCGCCGAATTGATCGATCTGAAAGCCGAGAAAGAAGATGTGGCAGCCGCGTATTCGTTGTTCCGGCGATACCTTTTCGAATACCGCGTAGATCTTTCGGTGCCGTGGGTGCTGCTGGTGGACGGCGAAAGCCGGGCTCGTAAGGTCTATGTGGATATCCCCACTGCTGCGCAGATGCACGCCGACCTGGCGCGGATCGACCAGAGTCACGCGCTCGCGCTTCCGTTCCCCGGCACATACTATCTGAATCCGCGGCGCAATTATTTCAAGCTGGGCGCGGCCTTCTATTGGGCGGGCTATCCGGCGCTCGCGCTGCCTTATCTTGCCGAGACGCTGCGCACTCGTCCCGACAATTGGAAAGCCTTGCAGGCGATGGCGCGCATTCAACTGGAACTGGGCCGCGACAAAGACGCGCTGGCATCCTTCCAGAAAGTGATCGATATAAGGAACGACTATCCACCGGCGTTTGTGGGCGCCGGCGAAGTTTACGCGAAGCAGGACGACAAGGCGAATGCGCAGCGGATGTTCCAGCGCGCCCTGGCTCTCGATGCGAAGTGCGCCGACGCCATGAATCAACTTGGATTGCTGGCGGCCGGCTCTAACGATCTGCCGGGCGCGCGGCGTTGGTTCCAGCAGGCTATTGAAGCGCAGCAGGATCATCCCGGCGCCATCAACAATCTCGGCGTGCTTTACGCGAAAATGGGTCAGCCCAACGATTCCATCGCCGCTTTCCGCTATGGCATCAAGATGAATCCGGACGACGACGAGCTGTATCTGAATCTGGCCCGGATTTACGTTACTATGGGCCAACGGGAGCAGGCTCGCGCGGTGCTGAACGCATTGATGGAACAGAAGCCGGGAAACGCGACCGCGACCAAAGCGCTCAGAGAATTGGATGCCAAATGATTCCACTGATAGTTCTGCTCATCGAAGCGATTGCGTTATCGGGGCGCGTAGTGGACATAAGCGAGCCGCCGTCGGAAAGGTTATCGCCGCCGATGCTGATTGCGCCCGGATCGCCGCCGGTGTTAAGCTTCCGCTATTTCGATGCAACCGACCGGGGTCGCTTCGGCAACCTGGGACTGATGACAGACGATGCCGGCCACTAGACTCCCCATCTTCTCAGATGGCTTTGTGGGGCAGGCAATATTGCCTGCAGCAGCCTTTCAGGCGGCTCGTTCGGTGGGACAGACGATCGTTTTTTGTCGTACCGGGCGCACACTAGCAAGGCACAACAGACCACGAAATGCGATGGTCTGTACTACTCTTTCCCTCCTCACCTTATTATTCGCCGCCGCATTACTCTCCGCCCAGCCAAACTCCGTCGCCGACGGAATCGCCGCGTTCAATCGCGGAGACTACAAAGCCGCGCGCCTGAATCTCGAACGCAGCCCCGCCGATCCGCAAGCCCGGCTGTTCCTCGCATTGACCAAGGCCGCCACAGGCGGGTGCGATGCCGCCATTCCCGAGCTGGCAAAAGGATTCTCCACCGGCGAAAACCGTCGTCTGGCAGGCCTCGCCCTGGCCCAGTGCCATATCGCGGCCAAGCGCTTCCCCGAAGCCGGCGCGATTGTCGCGCAGCTTGAAAAACAATTCCCAGCCGACCCCGACGTCCTCTACGTGTCCGCGGACTACCACATGAAAGCCTGGAACGACGCCATCTACCGCATGTACCAGAAAGCGCCGTCGTCGTATCGCGTCGACCAGCTCTCGGCTGAGGTGTTCGAGACCCAGGGCAAGTACACCGAAGCCATCGCCGAATACCGCAAAGCCATCGAGAAAAATCCGAAAGCGATCAATCTCCACTATCGCCTGGGCCGCGCGCTGCTGCAGCAATCGCACGATCCCGCGGTTCTCGACCAGGCCCTCAAGGAATTCGAAGCGGAGTTATCGCTGAATCCTTCCGACGCCGTAGCCGAGTATCAGGTGGCGCAGGTTCTCACCACCGGGCAGAAGAAATCCGAAGCTGCGGCGCACTTCGAGCGGGCGGCCGAACTGCGTCCCGATTTTCCCGAAGCTCTGATTGCCGTGGCCAAGCTGCGCTCGGACGCGAAGCGATATGCCGACGCCATCGCGCTGCTGGAACGCGCCGTGAAACTGCAGCCGCGTAATGAAACCGCGCACTACAACCTCATGATCGCCTATCGCAATGCGGGCCGTGCCGCTGATGCGCAGCGTGAAAAAGCCGAGCTCGACAAATTGCAGAAGCCGCCGGAAGGCGAGTTCACGGATTTCCTGAAACGCCTTGGCGACAAAAAGTGAGACGCTTAGTGGGGCGGCCAATCCTGGCTGCAACCGCCTTTCAGGCGGCTTTCCTCGCCACTGCTCAGAGTCCGGACTTCCGCAACGTCGCGCAGCAGGCGGGATTGACCACGCCCATCCCCAATGGCGGCAGCGCTTCGAAGCAGTTCATCATCGAGACCACCGGCAGCGGCGTGGCTTTCATCGACTACGACAACGATGGTCTCGCCGATATTTTCATCGCCTCAGGCCCAGGATCGCCCAGCCGCATGTATCACAACGAAGGCGGCGGCAAGTTTCGCGACGTAACCGAATCCCTGGGGTTCACCCGCCAAGGCTGGGCGCAGGGAGTCTGCGCCGGCGACTTCGATAACGACGGCTATACCGATCTGTTCGTCACCTACTGGGGGCAGAACGCGCTCTATCGCAATATGGGCGGGCGCCGCTTTGAGGATGTCACCGCGAAAGTTCATCTCACCCAGGACCGCGTTCGCTATAACACCGGCTGCGCCTTCATCGATTACGATAACGATGGAAAGCTCGACCTATTTGTCGCGAATTATCTGAAATTCGATTTCGATACTACGCCCAAGCCGGGCGCCAATCCGTACTGTTTCTATCGCGGCATAGCCGTGAATTGCGGCCCGCGCGGGCTGCCCTTCGATCGCAATATTCTGTATCACAACGAAGGCGGCGTTTTCCGCGACGTCTCCGACGAAAGCGGCGTCTCGAAACCCGATGGCAACTACTCACTCGGCGTTCTCACCGGCGATTTCAACGGCGACGGACTCACCGACATCTATGTGGCGAGCGATCAGACTCCTTCGATCCTTTATATCAATCAAGGCAACGGGAAGTTCGTGGACGAGGCTCTGATCCGTGGCGTCGCGCTCGACGATAACGGCAAGGCCCTGTCCGGCATGGGCGTGGCCGCGGCGGACTATCTGCACGACGGAATCCCCTCGATATTCCGGACTAACTTCTCGGATGAGTTAGAGACCCTGTATCGCAACCAGGGCAAGGGAGAGTTTCAGGATGTCACCGTGGAAGCCGGCATGGGCCGGAACACGCGCTTCGTCGGCTGGGGATGCGGCTTCTTCGATTTCGACAACGATGGCTGGCCCGATTTACTTCTGGTGAACGGCCACGCGTTCCCCGAAGTGGACCGCCTGAAAATCGACATCCATTATCGGGACCGCGCCATTCTCTATCGCAACGATCACGGCAAGTTTGTCGATATTTCGGAATCGGCCGGCCCCGGAATCATGGACAGGCATTCCTCGCGCGGGCTGGCGTTCGCGGACTACGACAACGATGGGTCGGTGGAAGCTCTAGTGAACAATCAGAACGAGGCGCCATCGCTGCTGCGGCTTGCTAAGCCGTCGGATCGGGGACCGGCGAATCACTGGATCGGACTGAAGCTTGAAGGCGTGAAATCGAACCGAAGCGCGATCGGCGCCCGCGTGCGGGTCACTGCGGGAGGGCTCGTTCAGACGGCGGAAGTACGAAGCGGAGGAAGCTATCTCTCGCAGAGCGACCTGCGCCTGCACTTCGGATTAGGCGGAGCCGCGAAGGTGGACAAGATCGAGATCACCTGGCCAGCCGGCGGAAAGCAAACCGAAACCGCGCTACCTGCCGATCAAATAATCGCCATCCGCGAACGTTAGTACATCGTTTCAGCAAAACCTAACCACCAATTTCGCCCGCAATTGCGTGTCCAGTAGGGCGGACCCCCCTGGTCCGCGCGGGTCCCCCTGGTCCGCGCGGGTCCCCCTGGTCCGCGCGGGTCCCCCTGGTCCGCGCGGGTCCCCCTGGACCCGCTTCTTCGCTCGGAAAAGTAGGTGGCCGCTACTGACCTATATCGTCGAACCGGACTTCAGACCCCGCGCCGAATTCCCGCGCTCTGGTCTCGATGTCCTTCACCAACTGATGGCCGCCGGCCTTCACCGGAAGCTGGCGCCCCCAGTAGACCAGTAAGCCATTGTCCGCATCCCACGGCATCAGGTAATGCTGGTTAGTGCAGACCCAGAAGCTGTTGTTGGCGTTGCCAAACTTATCTTTCTGAAGCTTAAACTCCATGCGGAAAGAAGCGCCTTTGCGGAAGATAGTGCGCATCGGCGTCGCAGCGGCCCTGCCGTATTGCACCACCGGCTCCGCGCGCTGTTCGCAGCCGCCGTCGACAACCTTGCCTTCAATCGACTGCGGGAAATGCGTCGCCAGGTCGAGCTTCACTACCGCTTGAATGGACGCCGCGCAACGCACCGCTGGATCGTCCGAACGCTGGCGCGTTTTGTCCGGCAAAATGGAAAGCGCCACTCCGCCTTCCCACTCTTCGAGCACTTTTGCCTGCGTGCTTTTCAGCAATTCCTGAAGCTCGAACGGAGCGCGGAAATCGTCCATGGCGCGGCAGCGCTCGTCGGAATCGGCGAGCAGTTTATAGGGCGTCAACCCGTCGCCCCATTTCACCACCGCATTGCAACGGTTCCCATCGCTGCGAATGATCGATTCGGCTGTCACCGCCGGAAAGCTTTGCAGAATATCGCCGGAACGGCCGGCCAGTTGCCGTTTCTCCGTGGCCGTCCAGTTCCAATGCTGTTCCCGCAGGTGATTGCTGTCGAATGCCACCGAGGCTTGAGCAAGCAGATCCAAGGCTTCTTTGGACGGCGGAGCGGCCGTCAAAGAGGCTGCAATTACGAGAATTAAGGCGAAAGAAAGGGGAAACTTCATTGGTTACTGACTGTATAAGGCGACGAGGAGGGGCCGCTGGTTACCGCTTCCGTTACAATCGTTTCGCTACTACCAGGGTAATGTCGTCGGCGGGCGGCGCGCCGGCGGCGAACGCGTTGAGCGCGTTGGTTACGGCCTCAGCGATCGCCTCCGCCGGTTGCAGCCGGTTGCGCCCCAGCACTTCGATGAAACGTTCCTCGCCGAACTCGTCATAGTTGGCGTTATTCGCCTCGGTTACGCCGTCGCTATAGAGCACCAGCAGATCGCCAGGCGCGAGATTGATCCGCTGCTCGGCATACGGCGCCATGGCGATAATCCCCAGCGGCGGGCCCCCACCTTCCAGCAACTCGGTCGCGCCGGACGCTCGCACGACGATCGGCGGATTGTGCCCCGCGTTGGCGAAAACCGTATCGCCCGTCGCGGGGTTGATCACGCAGAAAAAGAACGTGACGAAACGGTTGCTCGGGCAGTTCGCGCAGGTGGCTTTATTCAGGCGCGACATGAAGCTGCCCAGATTGCCCGGTTCTTCGGCCAGCACATGCACGCGCGCGTGCAGCCCCATCATCATCAACGAGGCCGGCATCCCCTTCCCGGAAACGTCGCCCAGCGCCAGCGCCACCCTGCCATCGGCGTAAGGGAAGAAACCGTAATAGTCGCCGCCCACCGTCCGGCAAGGCGCATTGTAGCCGGCCAGATCGACGCCAGGCAATCTTGGCGCGCGGCTGGGCAGTGCGCTGGCCTGGATCTCGGCCGCCTGCGTCAGGTCGCGAACCATGATGCGCTCAGCCTCTTCCACTTCCGCCAGGCGCGCGTTCTCAATCCGAATCGCGGCCACGTTGGCCATCACCGTCAGCAGGCTCAAATCGTCCTTGGTGAATTCGCGCAGGATGAACGGCGAATCGACGTAGATCAGCCCGATGATGCGGTCCTTGGTTTGCAGCGGCACGGCCATCATGGTGTGGACCTTTTGCTCCACAATGCTCATGCGGCCGCGGAACGCCTCGTCCATCTGCGCATCCCGCACCAGAATGGATGTCTTATCGTTGATCACCCGGTCGCGCACGCCCGTGCTGATGCGAAATCCGTCGCCCTTGTGGGCCCGCGGCACAAGCGACTCGCCCTCAAGAATGAGCAGCACGCCGCGCTGCGCGTTCACCGCCTGAATCGCCAGATCGAGAATCACCGGGAACAGTTCCAACAGAGGCTTGTTTTCCGAAAGCACCTGGCCGGCTCGAATCAATGCCTGCATGGGAGCCGAGGCTTTGGCGCCGGCTTTTTCCAGCACGATGGTCTGATTGAGGGCGCCTTCCAGGCTGGTCGTGACTGTAGTGGCCGAAGCCTTCTCCTCTTCGCCTTCGAACACCACCACGCCCGGTTCCGGTGTGCGGCCATCCGGCGAGAACACAATGATCAGGTGCCCGGCCGTGACCCGGTCGCCGGGCTTGAGCGCCAGTTTGGCCTTCAGCGGAATGCTATTGACGAAGGTTCCGTTCTTGCTGCCGAGGTCTTGCACCGTCCAGTTTTCGCCGTCCGGCTCGAACGCGAAATGCTGTCGGGAGAGCCCGCCATCTTCCGGATAGCTGATCTCGGCGGCAGTCGAGCGCCCTACAGTGAGCCGTCCGCTCAGCGGCACGGTTTTGGTCTGGCCATCGGGGCCTTGGATAAGGAGCTCGCGAGGCATGGGAGCCTCAATTGTAGAACGCCCGCGAGCGTCCTTTCTACTGCACTCGCGGCGCGTCGCCCGCTACGGGCCAAGCCACGCTGGCAGAGCGCGGAGCCGGGCATCCGGCGTTTGCCCCAAAGAGTAGGATCTATGCCTCATTTATGTTCCTGAAGCCCAGGAAGAATCATTGATTTTTCAACCACTTAGGTATTGGCCACCCATCTGCTCAGTATCGCCGCAGAGGTGAGGGGATATGAAAGACTCGATGCGGAAGTTGCTCTACTCTGCCGTGATCGCGATGATGAGTTTTGCGCCCTTGGCCCGCGCCCAGAGCAAGCCGGATGTCCTTAGAGCCCCGGTGGCGCCGGTTCAAATGCCCGAAGTGGCCACTCCAGCCATTCTGGCGGCAGACTTAGTATCCGTAGGGGTTCTGATTTTTGCGTTCCGCCGCCGTGCGGCTCGCACAAATCGATAGGGAACAAATCGTGGCGCACGCACTCATGCGTGCAGCGTTCACACTCGTGTGAACGCGCTTCGAATCGCAGCCGCTAGTGAACGGTATTGCGCTTAACCTACTGGAACTGGATCTGCGCAATCACCAGCTGCGGCATCGCCTGGTTCCAACTCTCGGGGATATTATCGAACGGCAGGCGGAACTGCTTGGTTTCGCCGGGCGCAAGGCCGCCCATCTTCCGGCTTACCACGGGAACGCGCTGGCGCAGCACCAACTGGCCATATGCGTCGTAGAACACGCAGTTGATTTCCGCCACCGCGAGTTTGCGCTCGCCCGCGTTGGCTACGCTGCCGGTGATCTCCACGATCTGCTGTCCCAGATAACTGGTGTGCGCATTCATCTGCACTCCGCTGAGCTTCAAATTGTGCACGTAAGCGCGCGCTTCGGTAGTGAGCGGCGGAGGCGGCGGAGGCGGCTGGCTGGCCTTACGGTCCAGAAACACGAATCCCACCGCGCCTAAGACCACCAACAGGCCCAGCACGATCATGAGCGGCGGAATCTGCGCCTTTTTCCGCGGCGCGGGAGCGGTCTTATTTGCCGGCAACGGTCATTTCTCCGATCTTTATTGTAGGCGCCGCCAGCGATCCGCGAAACTCCAGATCCGCACCAATGGCTTCGATCCCCATCAGCATTTCCTTCAGATTCCCGGCAATGGTCACTTCCGACACCGCGAACGCCAACTCGCCGTTGCGAATCCACAGCCCGCTGGCGCCTTGCGAATAGTCGCCGGTCACAATGTTCACCCCGAAGCCCATCAACTGCGTTACGTAAAACCCGTTGCCAACGCCCGCCACGATCTGCTCCGGCGTTTGGACGCCTTTTTCGAGGTAAAAGTTCCCGTGGCCAATCCCCGCGTTCCCCGTCAGCCCGCGCGACGCGTTGCCCGTCGTCTTCATCCCCAGCTTCCGCGCCGCATACGTGTTCAGCAGGTAGTTCTTCAAGACACCGCGTTCGATGACCGAAGTCCGGCGGCTGCGCACGCCCTCGTCGTCGAAGGGCGACGTGCCGAAGAGGCCCGGGATAGTGCCGTCGTCCACGATGGTGACGTTTTCGCCCGCGACCTTCTCGCCCAACTTGCCCGCCAGGAACGATTCGTGCCGGTAGATGGACATGCCGTGCACGGCTTCGTAGACGCTATCGAGCAGCGTGCGCGCGGTCCGCGGCTCGAACACCACCGGGACCTTTTGCGTCTCCACTTTCACCGGATTCAGACGGCGCAGCGCCCGCTCGGCGGCCATGCGTCCCACGTACTCCGGCGTTTCGAGGTCCTTAAACCGGCGCGCGGCGTGGCCCCAATGGTCGCGCTCCATCGATTCGCCTTCCCGCGCCACCGGACTGGCGTCGATGGAACAGTAGCTCGACCGGTACTCGCCTGCAAAGCCGCGGGAATTCGCGAAAATATGGCGGCCCGTGTAGGTGTCGAACCCTCCGCCTTCGGAATTGAAAATGCGCGGGTCGGTCGCCAGAGCGGCCGCTTCCGCCCGCTTGGCGGCGTCGATCTTCACCGTCGTTTCCAGATCCGCCACGTCCGCCGAGTAGAGGCCCAGATCGCCCTCGATGGCGCCCAGCTCGCTGGCCTCCGGCAGGCCCGCGTGCGGATCTTCGGTGGTGATATCCGCGAGCTCGATGGCCGATTTCACCAGCAGCTCGATACCCTCGCGCGAGAGGTCTGAGGTGTAGGAAGCGCCCGTGTTCTTGCCGATCAGAATCCGCAGCCCGGCGCCGCGCGACCCGGCTTCGATCAGTTTCTCCAGCTCGCGCATGCGCACGTTGACGCCGAACTCCTCGCCTTCCGAGATGGTGCATTCGGCGTCCGTGGCGCCACCCGCCAGCGCGCGCTTGACGATGTCTTGCGCCAGTTCCGCCAGATGGTTCGCGCTCAAGCCGTGCCCCCCGCCGTGCCCCCCACTGTCATGCGGTCGATCTTGATGGTGGGAATGCCCAGGCCCACCGGTACGCTTTGGCCGCCCTTGCCGCAGATGCCGATGCCCTCGTCGAGTTTCAAATCGTGCCCCACCATGCTGACGTATTTCAGCGCTTCCGGACCGTTGCCGACCAGCGTGGCGCCGCGCACCGGCCGCGTGATTTTTCCGTCTTCAATCAGATAGCTTTCCGACGCCGAAAAAACAAAGTTGCCGTTGGTGATATCCACCTGGCCGCCGCCGAAATTGGCGCAATACAGGCCTTTGGGCACAGAGCGGACGATCTCATCGGGATCGCTTTCGCCGGCGAGCATATAGGTGTTGGTCATGCGCGGCATGGGGATGTGTGCGTAGCTCTCGCGCCGCCCGCTGCCGGTGGATTCTTGCCCCATCAGGCGGCTCGAAAGCTTGTCCTGCAGGTAGCCGCGCAGCACGCCGTTCTCGATCAATACATTGCGCTGCGTGGCGTGCCCTTCGTCGTCCACGTTCAGCGACCCGCGGCGGCTGGCGATGGTTCCATCGTCCACCACCGTGCATAATTCGCTGGCGACTTTCTGGCCGATGCGTCCGGTGAACGCCGAAACGCCCTTGCGGTTGAAGTCGGCTTCCAGGCCGTGCCCGACGGCCTCATGCAGCAGCACGCCCGGCCATCCGGGACCCAGCACCACGGTGGTTTCGCCCGCCGGAGCTTCCACGGCATCGAGCATGGCGATAGCCTCGCGCGCCGATTCGCGAGCGAAGTATTCGGGCGTTTTTTGCGTCTGGAAGAAATCGAGCTCCACGCGTCCGCCGCCGCCCGCATGGCCTCGCTGCGGATCGCCGCCATCACGCCGCGCGGTGGCGAACACGCTCAGCCGCGCCAGCGGTTGCCGGTCGAAAGAGAGCGTTCCATCGCTGGTCGCCACCATCACCTGCCGCAAGTTGTCCACATAAGATGCCTGCACCTGAAAGACGCGCGGATCGTAGGCGCGCGCGGCGCGGTCGGCGCGCTTCACCAGTTCCACGCGGTCGGCGAACGCCGTCTCAGTGGGCGCGATGATCACAGGATAGAGATTGTGTTTGGCGCCTTCGTTCAGATCGAAAGTTTCGATTTTGCTGGGCCCCGACGCGATGCACGCCGCCACGCGCGCGGCTTTCTTAATCTTCTCCGGGGAAAGGTCGTCGCTGTAGGCGTAGCCGGTCCGCTCGCCGGAAATGACGCGCACCCCGACGCCCATGGAAACGCCTTGGGTGGCCGATTTCACCATGGATTCGTCGATGCTGATCGAGCTGGTGGCCAGGTATTCGAAGTAGAGGTCGGCATAATCGCCGCCCTGCGAGAGCGCTTCGGCCAGGTGAGTTTCCAGGTCGTGGCGGGTGATCTGGAAGCGGTGGGCGAAGAAGGAATCTGAGAACTGCATAGCTTTCAGGCTAGCAGCCTTTCAGGTTGAACAGAATTGCTTCAGACGATGAGCAGGTCTTTATCGAACCAAACATCCAGATGCTCATCAGGCGATGAGGAATCTGTAGCCGGTGCAATCCCTAGACACAGCCGAGGGTTACGCCTGACATCCTATAAGGAGAGGCTGACGAGTTCTCCCCAACCTCTTTGCGACTTGGCGACTTTGCGTGATCACCGTCTTCGAGCCCGTTGACTATTCGCGTGATGCCGTCTTCGATCGACGCCAGATGGAAGTTGATGGAGTCGGCCATCTCCTCGGTAATAGCGTTCTTCGTCATGCGGGTCTGCTTTTCATTTCGCCAAGTCGGCAAATCTTCACGTTCAGGGATTCGTCTTCCCGAAATCTGGGACGCATCAGCTTCGATCAGGCGTTGCCCGCCGCGCGGCCTCCAGCTTGGCATATAGCAGCGGATTGGCCTCACGCGAGGCTCGGGCGAGTTCCTCGAATCGGGCTTCACCCCGCCTGAGGTATGCATCGATCTCTGGGCGCCGTTCCAGGTAGAATGTGATTCCACCATAGACTTGAAGTAGGGATACCGATGGGAAAGCTTGGGCAATCGCCTCTGGAGACTCGCCCTTGAGGAACTGGTAAACAACCGAATCCAGAGAAACACGGCCACTGCTGAAGTAGTATCCGGAGCCGCGCTGCTCTATATATTCCTGTGCCATCTGGCACTTTGATCATAGACGAAACCGGCGGGAACCGAGCTCCGCGCGCCCTGCGAGAGCGCTTCGGCCAGATGACCTCGAACGGCGTTTCTGGGGGCACTTGTCAGCTGTGGCGACTTAGCCGGCCATATCGCGCGCATCAGGCGATGCGCCCCCAGCCGGTCAATTGCCTTGCTTCGCAATCAACTCGCGGACTTTGGGCACAAGATCGTAAGGGACGTTCATGACCGTTTCGGACGGCTCAATGCCGGCTTCGTCTTCCAAGAGCGCGTCATCTTCGCTCTGCTCCGCGTAATGCGCTAGCACACGCCGCACTTTGTCCTCGGTCCATCCGGCTGGCAATTTTCCTTGACTCATTGGTGTTTCTTCCTTCTTCGCCTGCGAAATGCCGCGAGGGGTTTCCGTGCCAGTTCGTAGGCCGTGATCGCGAACACGCCATCCGGTTCCGAGCCGGGAACATAGATAACCCGTAAGTATCGGCCCGAGGCCGTCTGTCCCAATGCGATCCTTGAGCCTTCATGTCCTGCTCGATCTTCACCAGGCCTCTCCAAAACCTCTGTCACTTCATCTTCATCTACGTCGTGGCCATAGATATGCGGCAACCCGGTTGCTGGATCGATATAGAATCGCGTCTGTAAACCTGCATGACCATTCTAACGCCAGGCCAAGCCGCGCCGAGATATCCTTACGCGCCTCCGCCGGAATAGGCAGGCTTTCCGCCTTAACCCCCATCTCTCCGATCACTTTATTCCGCCAGTGATACCGGGAACTCGCAGGTTTCTCCGCGCCGTATTTTCTCCCGGAAACCCAGTCACAGGCTGTATCTCCATGAAAACAATCATCAAACTACGAAGCCGCTTTTTTCGTTCCTGTATAATGGATTTAGGGGCTCTCGCTTCACCCGAAGTTGCTCCTTGCGACACTCCCGCAGGACTCACATATAATTTTGCGCTGGACTTTTGCGCCCGCGGCTCGTCTCTACCTTGCCGTTTGCCGCGCCTCGGATCTTTGACAACTGCATAAATCGACACCAGTCAGCGGGCAAGGCGGAGCCGGCCAGTGGCGCGGGCCCATGGCCTGCGACGCCCTGCATCTCGCTGTTGCAGAGCCATCCGCCGGCTCATGGTGTAGAAGATGAGCCAATCGGCAGTTTACACCGACAACTACTTGTCCTTCCAATGAACTTTGCAACCGGCGGGTGACGCGTTGCCATGGGCGGTCCCATCCATCAGACGCGTTTTTGGCCCCAAAAGCCAAATTTCCAAACGAACCTAATCCCAAAATCGGACAGCCGCCCGCGACCACCGAAGCAACCCCAGGCGCCGCGACCGGCAGGTAGCATTAAGGCTCGATTTTCAGCCAACTTGCAGACACTTTCCGCAGCGGGCGCCATCGGGGCCTCTCGCATCATATATAGCGATCTCGCGCATCATATAGCGATCTCTCGCATCATAATAGGGATACTGGCATACAGCGTCCGGCGCCTCACATGAGTCAACCATCGCAATCCGGACCCGGACTATCGCTCCTGGCGCGTTATGAAGCGCTATCCCGAGTGTCGCGGGCGATTTGCGCGTATCGCGACCCGGCCGAGTTGTTCCACGTCCTGGCGGGTGAGTTGAGGCATGCCGTCAACTTCGATTTCGTCGCCGTCTTTCTCTACCACCAGGCATCGCATAAAATCAGCAATCCCGTACTCGAAACCGTCAACGGCCCGGGGTTCGCCATCCCGGCCGATTTCCCGGCGGAGGAAACCATCACCTGGTGGGTCTATCGGCATCAGGCTCCGATGGTCATTCCGTCGCGGGACGAAGAGACGCGTTTCCCGCTCATGATGGAAATCTTCCGCAACTACGGCGTGCAGTCCGCGTGCGTGCTTCCACTCTCCACCGCGCATCGCCGCCTGGGCGGTCTTAGCTTCGGATTGCAGCAACCGAATGGCTATTCCGAGGAAGACGCGCGCTACCTGTCGCTGGTCGCGGATCAGGTTGCGCTGGCGGTGGACATCGCCCTACGGAGCCACGAGCAGCAGCAGGTCGAGGACGAACTGCGCAAGCAGAAGGCCCATTTCGAGAAGCTTTTCGAGCTGGCGCCTGAGGCCATCGTCCTGCGCGACGCCGAAAATCGCGTGCTGCGCGCGAATCGCGAGTTCACGAAATTGTTCGGCTTCAGCCTCCAGGAATCGGTAGGCCGGAATATCAGCGACCTGATCGTGCCCCCTGGAATGTGGGATGAGTCGGAGCGCCTGCGCGAAGCGCTGAAACGAGGCGAGCGCGTGAACGCCGAGCTAATCCGCCGCCGTAAAGACGGCACGCTTCTGAACGTGTCGTTTGTCGCGTCCCCCGTTTCGGCGAATAGCGGACCCCCTGAGATTTACGGCATCTATCGGGACATCACGGAACGAAAGCGCGCGGAAGAGGCGCTGCGCCGTAGCGAAGCTTACCTGGCCGAGGGTCAGCGAATGAGTCACACCGGAAGCTGGGCTCGCAGTGTTTCCAGCGGCGAGGTCTTCATGAGTCAGGAGAGCTTTCGCATCTTTGGCCTCGATCCGTTACGAACTAAGCCGACGCTCGATGTCATCCTCAATCGCGCTCACCCGGAGGACCGGGCTTCGTTTGAGCGGACATTGAGGCAGGCGATTTCCGAGCGGAGTCAATATGAGACCGATTTCCGCATCATTCTGGATGATGGAACCGTTCGCCACCTCCACGTGCTGGCCCACCCCGTGACCAATGCAGCGGGCGAGTTAGTCGAGTTCGTCGGGACTCACATGGATGTCACCGAGCAGTATCAGGCGAGGATTGCGCTCGAAAAGGCGTTTGAAGAAATCAAGGCGCTCAAGGACGAGCTTTATCGGGAGAACGTGGCGCTTCGGCAGGAGATCGACGAGACTTCGATGTTCGAGGAAATCGTCGGCAAAAGCGATGCGCTGCGGAACGTGTTGAAGCAGGTGGAAAGCGTGGCCTCGACGGATTCGACGGTGATCATCTACGGTGAGACAGGAACGGGAAAGGAACTCATCGCGCGGGCCATCCACAACTTGAGTCAGCGGCGCAACAACGCGTTCGTCAAGCTGAATTGCGCGTCGATTCCGTCGGGGCTTCTGGAAAGCGAGCTCTTCGGCCACGAAAGAGGCGCCTTCACGGGAGCCATTGCGCAGCGCATCGGGCGCTTCGAGCTGGCTAATCGCGGGACCATCTTTCTCGACGAAATTGGAGAGGTTCCGCTCGAGTTGCAGCCGAAGCTGCTGCGAGTGTTGCAGGAACGCGAATTCGAGCGGCTGGGCAGTTCGCGGACTCTGCGCAGCGAGGCGCGTCTGATCGCCGCCACCAACCGCGATCTGGCGGAGATGGTGGAGGACCAGAGTTTCCGCGCCGATTTGTACTACCGCTTGAATGTGATTCCCATCGTTGTCCCACCGCTTCGCGAGCGCCCGGAAGATGTGCCCTTGCTGGTACAGCACTTCACGGAATTGTTCAGCCGCCGCATCAACAAGGCGATTCACAGCGTTCCCTCAGAGACCATGAGCGCGATGGTGCAGTACGATTGGCCGGGAAATGTGCGCGAGCTGCAGAACGTCATCGAACGCGCCGTGATCCTGTCGGCGGGCGGCGTACTAAGGGTGTCGTCCACCGATCTGAAAAGCGGCGCGCACACGCCGGGCAAAAGCGGCGAAAGCGGCGGAGCGGCACCGAGGCGCAAGAGAAGTGACGCTCCGCCGCCCGATCGCGATCGGGTATTGGAAGCCCTCAAGGCGACGGGCGGGCGAGTGGGCGGAGCGGACGGCGCCGCGGCTCGTCTGGGGATGAAGCGGACCACGCTGATCGCTCACCTGAAGCGGCTCGGCATCGACCCGCGCACCGTCAGCTCGCGCTCCGTCGTGAGTTAGTCTTTGACAGTGTCATGACACGCTATGACACTGTCACGCTCCGTTGAATCGGCACTTGTCCGCTCATCTAACCTATTTTCCACTAGTCACTTAGCTCGCGTCAAAAGCGCCGCCAGTTTTGGCCCGTGCGTTGCCTCTTACTAGCACAGAAGCCGGTAAAGTAGGGCGGACCCGCTGGTCCGCAGCCGGCCCCCTGGCCGGCTTGGGCAGGCAGAGAAGGCTGTCGATGTTGCGAACCATAATCACCGAATCGCCGTCAGAGCAGAAATGGACCCTGCAAGGCCGGCTTTGTGGCCGATGGGCCGCCGACTTCAAGGAAACGTGGGAAGCAACCCGGAGCACGCGCGCGGGGCGCACCTGCCTGGTCGATCTGGAAGACGTGATTTCCGTCGACCAGACCGGCGAAAGCGCATTGCTTGAAATGGCGGCCGAAGGCGCGCGGTTGATCGCCAGCCGCGCCTACATGAAATACATACTGGAAGGCTTGCACGTGGGGCACGAGTGAGTGCCGGCTAAAAGCTGGCTGTAGCCATGATTGGCCCGCCCCGCTATAGGAGGAACTGAAACTATGTGGATCATCAAAGTCGCTCTCGATCGGCCGTACACATTCATTGTCCTGGCGCTGCTGATCCTGATCGTCGCCCCGGTAGTTGTTCTCCGAACACCCACCGACATCTTCCCCAACATTAATATCCCCGTGATCTCGGTCGCATGGACTTATACCGGACTGAACCCGGAAGAGCTCGAAGGACGCTTGACATCACCCTATGAGAAGTCACTTACTGCGCTGGTGGATAACATTGAGCACCTGGAGTCCACGACTTATAACGGCACAGTAGTAGTCAAACTCTTCCTTCAACCGAACGCCCGCGTCGATACCGCCAACGCCCAGGTGACCGCGGCGTCGCAAGCCCTGCTTCGCCAGCTTCCCCCCGGAACCCAGCCGCCGCTGATTATCAACTTCAGCGCATCCAGCGTTCCCATTCTTCAACTGGGCGTTTCCGGCAAAGGACTCTCGGAAGATCAACTGAACGATCTCAGCATGAACTTTCTGCGCCCTCAATTGGTTACGGTTCCCGGAGCTGTGGTGCCTTATCCGTACGGCGGCAAACAGCGGCAAGTGATGATCAATATGAACGCCGGCCTGCTGCAATCTAAGGGACTGTCTCCGCAGGACCTGCTGGCGGCGGTGAACCTGCAAAGCCTTATACTGCCCTCCGGCACAGCGAAGATGGGCCCCACCGAATATGACGTCCGCCTGAACGACAGCCCGCGAACCGTGGATGAGTTGAACGATATGCCCGTCCGGCGCATCGATGGAAACACGATTTATCTCCGCGATGTAGCAACCGTGGCCGATGGCTTTGCGCCGCAGACCAATATCGTCCGTCAGGATGGCCGGCGCGGCGTCTTAGTCACCATCGTGAAATCTGGGACTGCCTCCACGCTCGATGTAGTTACGGGCATCAAGAAGCTGGTCCCGCGGGTAGCTACCACACTGCCGCCCGAGCTAAGGATTGAACCTCTCAACGATCAATCGATCTTTGTGCGGGGCGCTGTGAGCGGAGTCATTCGCGAGGCGGTAATTGCGGCTGCACTGACCGGCCTGATGATCCTGCTATTTCTGGGAAGCTGGCGCAGTACGCTGATCATCGCAGTCTCTATTCCGTTGTCCATCCTGACCTCGGTGATCGTGCTAGGCTTCCTGGGCGAAACCATCAACATCATGACTCTTGGAGGGTTGGCGCTGGCGGTTGGCGTGTTAGTGGACGATGCAACTGTAACTATTGAGAACATAGAGCGGTTTCGTGAAGAGGGGCACGACCTGCGAGAAGCTATCCTTGGCGGGGCAGGACAGATCGCGGTGCCCGCGCTGGTTTCCACGCTGTGCATCTGTATCGTGTTCCTACCCATGTTTTTCCTGGGAGGCGTGGCGCGATATCTGTTTGTGCCGCTGGCGGAAGCGGTGGTCTTCGCGATGCTGGCTTCTTACATTCTTTCGCGAACCCTGATTCCCACTCTCGCAATGTATCTGCTGAAATCGAAACATTACACGGCGCGTACCCGCAATCCTCTGGTGCTTTTCCAGCGCGGCTTTGAGCGCACTTTCGAATGGATCCGCGAGGGCTATCGGGCGCTTCTGGAACTGCTGCTATCCCTTCGCAAAGTATTCGTGCCCGTCTTTCTGTTGGCCTGCGGCAGCCTGTTTGTCCTGATTCCGTTCCTTGGGCAAGACTTCTTTCCCAATACGGATAGCGGACAGTTCATCCTGCATGTGCGCGCGAAGAGCGGCACGCGAATCGAGGAGGCGGCCCGCCTGTGCGATCTGGTGGAAACTTCCATTCGCAGATCCATTCCCGCCGCGGAGATCGGCACGGTGATCGACAACATCGGCATGCCCTACAGCCAGTTGAACACCATGCACATGACTAATGGAACCATCGGCGCCGGCGACGCGGATGTCATGGTGTCATTGAAAGAAGATCATCACCCCACCGCGGATTACGTCCGTCAACTGCGGACCGCGCTGCCGGCGGAATTTCCCGGTACGACATTCTCTTTCCTGCCGGCCGATATCGTCACTCAGATTTTGAATTTCGGCTTGCCTGCGCCGATCGATGTCCAGGTGGAAGGGGTTGACGGAGAGGGCAATCGCAAACTTGCGAACATTATGCTGCAACAAATGCATCAGGTCTCGGGACTGGTGGACTTGCGGATCCAACAACCCGCGGACTATCCGGTTTTCGACGTGAAAGTGGACCGGACGAAAGCCGATCAGGGCGGATACACGGAGCACGATGTCGCTACCAGCTTGCTGAACACTCTGAGTGGCAGCTTTCAAACGCAGCCGATGTTTTTTCTGAATTATCAGAATGGCGTGAACTATAACCTGGTGGCGGAAACGCCTCAATATCAGATGCAGACATTGCAGGATCTGAAAGGCATCCCAATCACGGCCGGCGGCATGACGAAGCCGGAGATTCTTGCGGATGTCGCGTCTGTCTCCCGTGGAGACGAGATGGCTGTAGTCTCGCACTACAACATTCGCCGCGTGCTCGACATCTACGGAGCCGTGCAAGGCCGCGATCTCGGCGCCGTGGGCAGAGACATTCAGCGGATTGTCGACGCTAACGAACACTCACTTCCGCGCGGCAGCTTCATTCATGTGCGCGGACAGTTAGAGACGATGCGCACTTCTTACATCGGACTGATCTCGGGACTGGCTTTCGCCATTGTTCTTGTCTATCTGTTGATCGTAGTCAACTTTCAATCATGGCTGGACCCGTTCATCATTATCACTGCGCTGCCGGCGGCCCTCAGCGGCATCGTGCTGTTTCTGTTTACCACTCACACCACTTTGAGCGTGCCTGCATTGATGGGCGCCATCATGTGCATGGGCGTAGCTACGGCGAACAGCATTCTGGTAGTCTCGTTCGCCAAAGAGCGGCTCGAACATCTGGGCGACGGAGTTCAGGCGGCGCTGGAGGCCGGCTTTGCGCGCTTTCGTCCAGTCCTGATGACTGCGCTGGCGATGATCATCGGGATGATTCCGATGGCGCTCGGAGCCGGCGACGGCGGCGAGCAGAATGCGCCGCTGGGCCGTGCAGTGATCGGCGGTTTGATGCTGGCGACTGTCGCGACATTAGTGTTTGTGCCCTGTGTGTTTGCGCTGCTGCACGGAAGCGGCAGTAACCCCTCCGCCTATCGCGAGTATGAAGCGGAGCGGGAGCCGGTACACGTATAAAACGAGGAGAATCCAATGACTCAGGAAATCGAGACTAAACCGGTTGAAACTACGGTATCCGCGGAACCCCGGAAAACCCGCAAGGTTGGAGCAGCGTTAGGCGCTCTAACCGCGGTTGTCGTCCTGGCGGTGGCCGCCGTTGCCGCCTCCGGCATTCGCGACCGCAAGGCGGCGGCTCAGAGCCTGGCGCAAGCGGCGCAGGCTAGCGCAGTCGCGCAAGTATCCGTGGTTTATCCGAAGCTGGGCGGCAAGTCGGAAGAACTCGTGTTGCCCGCGAACATCCAGGCGTTTGTGGAAGCGCCAATTTATGCGCGCACACATGGATATCTCAAGCGTTGGTATTTTGACATCGGCGCACACGTCCAACAGGGCCAGCTTATGGCGGAGATCGATACACCCGAAGTAGACCAGCAGCTTGCGCAATCCAGGGCAGACTTGAAGAGCGTACAGGCCAATCTGGAACTCGCGCATACCACCGCCGTCCGCTGGCAGAACCTGCTGGAGAAGCATGCCGTATCCAAGCAGGAGACCGACCAGGCGGTCAGCGATTTCGCGTCCAAACAGGCCGCGGTCGATGCGAGCATGGCTAACGTCCGGCGGCTGGAACAGCTGCAAAGCTACGAAAAAGTCTATGCGCCGTTCGATGGAGTGATCACCGCGCGCCAGACTGACGTGGGCGCGCTGATCGACGGCGACTCATCCCCCAGGGAGCTCTTTCACCTGGCCGCGATCGACAAGCTGCGCGTGTATGTACCGGTGCCGGAAGTGTCGGCCGCGGCGGTACGCACCGGCGAGCAAGTTACTTTGACTTCCGACCAATTTCCGAACGAGAAGTTTCACGGTACATTGGTGCGCAACTCGAGCGCCATCGATTCCCAGTCGCGGACTCTGAATGTGGAAGTGGATGTCGATAATTCTACTGGTAAGCTATTGCCCGGCTCTTATGCGTTTGTACACATACGCCCGCGAGGGGCCGCGAGTGGTCTTGAGATTCCCGCCACTACCCTGCTGTTTCGGGCTCAAGGTTTACAGGTCGGCGTGGTTCGCAATGGACGCGCCGAACTGGTTCCTATCACCATCGGCCGCGATTTCGGGGCCACGGTAGAAGTCACTTCCGGATTGCAACGGCGCGATGCGGTGATCCTCTCGCCATCCGATTCCCTGATCGGCGGAACGCCAGTGCAGATAGAGAAAGGAGATCGACAGTGACACTCGTAAGTAGGGCGGACCCCTGGGCGGACCCACTGGTCCGCACGGGTCCCCCTGGACCCGTTCTTCGCCAACGAAAAACCAGTGGCATTACCGCATGGCTTGCCGGCCTGGCTTTTCTGGCGCTGTCGGGATGCATGGTAGGCCCAAAGTACACGCGTCCCTCCGTGCCGCTCACTCCCGCGTTCAAGGAACCGGGGCCGGCGACCTTCAAGGAAATGGACGGATGGAAGACGGCACAGCCCAGCGACCAGGCGCTTCGCGGTAAGTGGTGGGAGCTGTTTCAGGACCAACAACTTACTGCGCTCGAAGAGCAGGTAGATGGCGCCAACCAGACCCTGAAGGAGGCCGAGGCCAACTTTCGATCCGCGCGCGCGGCTATTGGCATCAGCCGCTCCAAGCAGGCGCCTACCATCACGGCCGGGCCTTCGGTCGGCGCGGAGCGTCTTTCGCCAAATGAACCCTACTTCAACAAAGCGGCGGCCACAGGTGGAACCGGAAACTTCACTCTCCCCTTCGATCTGGATTACGAGGTGGATCTTTGGGGCCGCGTCCGCCGCTCGGTGACATCCGCGATTGAGCAGGCCCAGGCCAGCGCGGCAGACATGGAGACCGCGCGTCTCAGCCTGCACGCCGAACTCGCTGTTGATTATTTCGATCTCCGCAGCGCCGACGCGCAAGTGAGGTTGCTGGCGGAGACAGTGCAAGCGTATCGGTACACGCTGCAACTGACGCAGGACCGTTACGATGGCGGCGCCGCTCCGGAATCCGACGTGGCGCAGGCGCGCACCCAATTGCAGACTGCTCAGGCGGAGAAGACGGATGTCGCCGTTCAGCGCGCCCAGTATGAACATGCCATCGCGGTGTTGGTGGGCAAACCACCCGCCGATTTGAACCTGGCCGCGCTGCCGCTAACTATGCGGCCGCCCGCCCTGCCAGCCGTTCCAGGCGCGCTGCCATCGCAACTGCTGGAACGCAGGCCGGACATCGCGGCCGAAGAGCGCCGTATGGCGGCCGCCAATGAGCAGATTGGAATCGCTCAAGCCGCGTTCTATCCCACCGTTAGTCTGTCAGCCCTGGTCGGATTTGCAGGTACATCCCCGCTGAACTGGCTGACTTGGCCCAGCCGCATGTGGGCGGTGGGTCCAACACTGACGCAAACGCTCTTCGACCATGGCCTTCGGAAGTCTAACTCGGAAATCGCCGTTTCCAACTACGACGCAACCGTAGCAGCCTACCGGCAGTCGGCGCTGACCGCATTTCAAGAGGTGGAGGATAACCTGGCCGCATTGCGCGAGCTGGAGACAGAGGCGCAGCAGCAGCATGAAGCGACGGAGTCAGCCGATCGATCTTTGGAATTGTTCAAGATTCGCTACGAAGGCGGCGTAGACACCTATCTTCAAGTGATTACCTGGCAAACCGCCGCGTTGCAGAACGCGCGCAACGACATAGACATCATGCGCAGGCGGCTCGAAGCAGATGTTTTACTAATCAAGGCGCTGGGAGGAGGCTGGAATGTTTCGGAGTTGCCTCAGGTGGCGGCGCTTAATGAGAGCAAGACTTCGACGCAGAGGCGCTGAGACGCAGAGGCCCCGCAGAGAAGACTGAGAGAGAATGACTTTCTGCTCCGCGCCGATCTCTACGTCTCAGCGTCTCTGCGTCGAACCCTTGCGTTCCCACTTAACGAAGCGGCTGCGCAACGCCGAATATCCCCTGATGGTCGACAATCGCGACCGCTCCAAGGCGGAAGAGCTCGTCTCAAAGGGCGCTGAACAGGCGGCCGGCCCGGCGGGACTGGCCGCTGCCGCGGACAGTCACGCGGGCTCATACTTCTTTGAGTCTTCTCTGCGTGGCCTCCGCGCCTCCGCGTCTCAGCGTCAAATTCCTTATCTTTCGGAGCGAGACGTGACAAATCGAGGCGGGTGGATGATAATATCAGTACCCCCCCGACCGGAAGGAAAGCGACGCTCGCGTGCAGCCCAAGCTCACTACTGGCGGACAGGCCCTCTGTACCCCAGACCACTCAACTACCGGCGCCGCCGAGGAAACCAGCATACGGCAACTGCTCGCCCATGGAAAATCCAAGACCGCCCTCGATCGCGCTAAGGATCTGCATAAGGCGTTAGGCTCGGCCGCCTCCGAAGCGCTGCTCATCGACGCCTATGCCGGCCGCATTCAAGCGCTTCTCGATCAGAATCTTGCGCTGGAAGCGAAGTCTCTGATCGATCTGGTGCGCAGTCGATACCCCTCCGCAAAGACTCGGCTCGACGCGCTCAAGGCTACCTCCGCCGCGCGCGCCGGCGCTCTGGACGAACTGCTCGCGCCGCTGGCCGATCCGGGATTAGGCGCCGAACACCGCGCCGCAATCGAACAAGCCGTGCAGAACAAGGTCGCGGATCTTGCGGCGATCGCCGCTTGTCCGGCTCTGCCCGCGGACCACTCTCTGCGTATCGCAGCGGCCGCGCTCGATCGGGCCTTTGTAGCGGCCACCAGTGGACTGGTGACGGACGAAGAGATCGCGCTTCCCGAGGTGTCGCACCGCAGTCCGCTGGGTTCGTGGAAATTGCTGGTGCGCGCCATTGCGCACTTCTATCGCGGGGAAGACGATCCCTGCCGGGAATGCCTGGGCGCAATCAAGCCCGAATCCGTGCCCGCGCGGCTGATTCCGGCGATGCATTCCATGTTGGACATGAAGCCTGCCGCACCGCTGACGGCGGCGGAGGCCGCGCTGGTTTCGCGGGCCACCGAAAGTTCAGCCGCGCTGCGGAACGAGCTGGAGAAACTGGACCGCGCCTTCGCCGACGACGAGGACGAAGGCCGCACGTTCAAGCTGGTGCGCCTGGCGATGCAGGAATGCCGGCGAATCCTGCCGGACCAGGTGGAGACGCTGAAGCGGCTCATCTATGTTCGAGGGTCGATGAACGCGGTTGACGAGGAGCGCATGATCGCGGCCTTGCAAGGACCGCCCCGCCAGGACGCGGCGTTCTTCAGAGCGCTCGCCCATGGCATGGAAGCGACGGGCGCTGACGAGGACCTTGCCATGGCGTGCGAATACTGGGATGAGTTTCGCCAACGGGCCGTCCGCGAGGGCTGGTTCGGCGCCAAAGGCGTGGAGGTAGCCACGCTCTATAGCCACATGGCCGGCCTGCTGCGAAGGATTCCGGACGATGAGTTACGGGACCTTCAGCGGGAAAGCCGCTCGAACCGCAAGCTTGGCATCGAAGACTCCTATTTCCTCTTTCCCGAAAAGCTGTACGAACGCGCCAGCGTCCTCGATCCACATCCGGAAGGCTTCTCGCAGTGGCTCAGTTGGGCAGAGCAGGATTCGGCGCAGCGGGGCGAAGACGTGGCCAAGGCGTGGCACAAGATCCGTCCCATGGATATCGAGCCGCTGCTGTACCTGCTGCAAGCGGCCGAGCGGCGAAACGCATTTCCCTCCGCGCTGACGTACCTTGACAAGGCCGAGCGCATCGACGCGGTTCATTCCGTGGTGCGCGCGTCGCGCTTGCGGCTGCTGGCGGGAAGCGCCCTGCGTCATCTGGAGCAGAAGAAGCCTCATCTGGCGGCTGAGAAACTCAAGGCGATTGCCGCCCTGCCGCAGTCGAAGCAAGGGGACCGGCCGGCCTTCATGGCGGCGTTGGGCTATGTGATCGCGCTTGATCGGGCGGACGATCGGGCCATGGATGAGGCGCGCGCCGAGGCCATTCGTTTACTGGGAAACGACATCGCAGCGGGATTGCTGGTTTGCGGAATCTCGGCGGCGGCCAAGCGCCGGCCTGTGGAATTGCCGCCAGTGAAAAGTCTCAGCCGGGCGGAACAGTCGGCTCTTCCGGCTCAAATCGCGAGGCTGGTGGCGCTTGCCAAGGATGTGGGGATTAAGAAGTTTCACCTTCCCCTGCCTCACCTGCAGGAGGCTGCCAGGCAGTTTCCGCGCGCCAGTGGTTCGCTGGATATCGGCCAGCTTCGAACCCTGGCTGAGACGGCGCTCGCCATGGGCGATGACGAGTTCGCTTACGCCGCTTCGGGGGAAGGTCTTAGCCGGGGAGGGGAAACAGAAGCGCGGTTTCTGGTGTTGCGCGCGCGGTGCCTGCCCGAACGGCAAGGTACTCGGCACGCCATCTGCGCCGCCGCCGCCGCTGAGTTGGCGCGTCCGCATCGGGATATGGAGACTGTCGGCGAAGCTGTCGATCTGGTTCGCCGCGCACTCGACTCCGAACCCTTTACCGTGACGCTCGATCAGGCCCGCGAAGTGGTGCAGAAGGAAATCGCGGCATCCGATTATCCTGACGGGAGTACGCGCGGTCCAGATTACTCCACGCTGTTGCCAAACCAGTTGTGCAATTGCCCCAAGTGCCGCCGCGCGCGGGGCGAGACGCCAACTCCTTTCGACGATTTGGATTTTGACGACGATTATCTTGACGACGAGAAAATGGAGAAGATATTCACCGAGCGCGTTCCTGAAGGCATGCCGCCCGAGCTGGCCCAGATGTTGTTCGAAGTGCTGAAGGAGGGTTACCGCAACGGCTTATCTCCCGATGAGATTCTGGAGGAATTGGAAGACATGGGAGGTTTAGGCGGCAGTTTCCGCGAGAAAGGAAAGAAGGGCAAGCGGAAGTGACGGATCCGAGAGAGGTGTTAGGCGTTTCGTCGAGTGCCGGGGAAGAGGAGATCCGCGCGGCCTATCTCCGGAAGGTGAAGGAATACCCGCCGGACCAGGCGCCCGAGGAATTCGAAAAGGTTCGCAACGCGTTTGAAACTCTGCGCGATCCCCGTAAGCGCGCGCTGGCCATGTTGCATGCGTCCGACCCGGGCGCGCCGCTGGCGTCGGTGGTGGATGGCCGCGTGCCGCGGCGGCTGTTCGTTGGACCGCAGCCTTGGCGCGAGGTGTTGAAGGCTAAATGACGGCACAGATGAACCGGGACGAGATTCTGCGCCGCCTGGAGCAATTACTCGATTCGGTATGGACCGAGGAAGCGCCGCCCGCAGGAATCGACCCCGAGATTCTTTCCGCGGTCATGGGCTCCGGTGAGACAGAAGCCGGGACGGAGGCGGACCGCCGGTGCGACTCCTATTCTTTGTGGGCCGCCGTGACGGCGCTGACGCAGGAGGTCAAGCTACAGGGCAGGGCCTTCCTCGATTTGAACCGTACGCTGGAAACGCAGACCGGCCGGCTGCTGGAGGAAGTCCGCGCCGCGCATTTGGAGCGTGAGCGCAATCTGCAGCGCGAAGCCGAGCGCCGGTGCCGCAGGGAGGCGCTGAGCGCGCTGATCGATTTGCGCGACCGGCTGGGCCGCGGACGCGAATCGGCGCGGGCGCGCGGGGTGGAAGCGCAACAGATCGCGAAGGCCGGTTGGCTTCAGCGCATGTTTTCGCGGCCGGACCGGAAGGCCGCGGAAACTATCGACGCATTAGTGCGAGGCTACGAGTTGGGCGTCGAGCGCCTCGATCAAACGCTGGGCGAGTTCCAGGCGCGGGAGATCCGCTGTGAAGGCGAGATGTTCGATCCGCGGCGGATGAACGCGATTGACAGCGAGGAATCGTCCGTGGTCCCCGAAGGCATGGTGCTCGAAGTCTACCGGAGCGGATATGAATGGAACGGCGAGGTGTTTCGTCCGGCGCAGGTCAAGGTGTCCCGCGCTCCTGCGGCGGGAAAATAAACGAGTGATCGAATGATAATGAGCGAGCTAGGATGAGCGGGCTAGAATGAACGGGCTACAATGAACGACCCAGGCGAACTAATAGTTGGCATCGATTTAGGCACCACTAATTCCGAGGTGGCCGCGTTCGTGGACGGCCAGGTCAGGGTGCTGGGACCGGCGGACCGGCAGATATTGCCATCGTGCGTGGGGTTCTCGGCTACCGGCGAGCTGTTGGTGGGCGAGGCGGCGCGCAACCAGCAGGCGCTGTATCCCGAACGCACGGTGCGCAGCATCAAACGCCGCATGGGCAGCCCGGAAACGGTGGTGGTGGGCGGCCGCAATTTCACACCGCCGGAGATTTCCGCGCTGATTCTGCGCGAGCTGGCGGAATGGGCGCGCGCGTCCCTGGGCGAGCTGCCGCAGAAGGCCGTCATCACCGTGCCGGCTTACTTTTCCGACGCGCAGCGAAGCGCCACGCGGGAAGCCGGCGCGCTGGCCGGTCTGGAAGTAGTGCGCATCTTGAATGAGCCTACCGCCGCCAGCCTGGCGTACGGATACGGCGACGGATCGCGCCACACCGCGCTCATCTACGACCTGGGCGGCGGCACGTTCGATGTGTCGGTGGTGACGGTGGAAGGCGACGTCACCGAGGTGCTCGCCAGCCACGGCAACAATCGCCTGGGCGGAGACGATTTCGACGACCTTCTGGCTGCGCGCCTGATGGACGAGTTTCAAAAGCAGCATGGCATCGATCTGCGCAAAGGGTATCCGGCCGCGCACGCGCGGCTCCGGTGGGTCGCGGAAGAGGCCAAGAAGAAGCTGAGCTTTGAGCCTTATGTCACCATCCGGGAAGATGCGCTGATCGAGGTTAGCGGCAAGCCGATGCATCTCGAGATGGAGGTGTCGCGCTCCGAATATGAAGAGATGATCCACCCGCTGGTGGAATCGACGCTCGACAGCGTGTCGAAGGCGCTGCAGGATTCCGGCAAAGGGTCGGGCGACATGGATGCGGTTCTGTTGGTGGGAGGCTCGGTCAGGACGCCGCTGGTGTTTAACATGCTGGCCGACCGCATCGGTCTCGAGCCGCGCGGGGACGTGCATCCCGACCTTTGCGTGGCGCTGGGCGCAGGCGTGCTCGCCTCGCGCTTATCAGGGCATGGCGTAGGGCGCGTGCTGGTGGATGTGTCGCCGTATTCCTTTGGCATTTCGTTTCTGGGCGAGCGCGGCGGCGTCCCGTATCCGCACTGTTATAAGCCGATCATCCGGCGGAACACGCCCCTGCCGCTGACGCGCACCGAGCAGTACGTGACCAGCTATCCTTTTCAGACGGAAGTCGATCTGCATATCTATCAGGGGGAAGACGACGACGCGCTGAAGAACATTCTGGTAGGAGACTTTCGCATCGAGGGCTTGAACGGCCTGCCCGGTCCCAACGAAATCCTGTGCCGGATGCGTCTCGACCTGGATGGCATTCTGCAGGTCGCGGCGGTGGAAAAGCGGACCGGCAAATCGAAGCAGATTACGATTGCCAATGCGCTGGCGGCGAAGAGTCCCGATGAGATTGCCGCCGCGCGTAAGCGCAGTCAGGAACTTTTTGAATCGCGCAGCGAGAGGATTGACGAGAGCGAAGCAGACTACGAAGAGATTGATGTGGAGCAGCGACTCATCGAAGGGGAATTTGCCGCGGCTCCTTCTTTGCCGGGCGAGCCGGAGGCGGCGGATCTGGTGGAAAGGTCGCGCAAACTGCTCGACAAGATGCACCAGGACGATCGTGAAGAAGCCATCGACCTGCATGAACGCATTGGGACCGCGATCGAATCCGGGGATGCGTTGGCGCTGGCTGAAGCTTCGCGGGCGCTGAAGGAGCTGTTGTTCTTTATGGAAGGCCGGGCGAATTGACAGAGGCGGGCCGCTGTCCGGTTTGCCTGGCGCGGTTCCGCGGCGCGCGGGTGTGCTCGCGGTGCGGCGCGGATCTGGAACCGCTGATGATTCTTGCAGCGAAGTCGTGGAGATGGCGAGCGGCGGCGCGGATGGCGATTGGCGCGGGGCAATTCGAACTGGCGCTCGAGTTGGCGGCGCGGGCCCAGGAGGCGCAGCGGACGCCGGCGGGAGAGGCTCTGCGAGTGGTGAGTGAGTTGTTGAAGGTGAATCTAAGTGGGGCAGGTTGCTAACCTGCGGCCGATTGTTAATCGGCCTCTTGACTTTCCTAAACACAGTGCCGAAATGGAGCTACACCATTGCGCCGAACCTGTGAAGTTAGTTTTGCACTGGCGCAAAAGGAGGTTATGGTGGTCGACAAGCAGAAGTTGATCGAGAAAATTAAAAGCACGGAGCTTTCATGTGTTGACCGCGGTGAAGCTGTAGGCACTCAGGGATGGGATGCAACAAGTTCGCATTGCAGAGCAAGCTAAGGTAAGCGAAGCTTTAATTTCCAACTTTCATGCATGCTATCGCAATCTACGTGGTCTTGCACGGAATGCGCTAGCCAAACCCTGACGGACTCCGCTGCATATGAGCTTGCAAAGGAAGAAGCTGCCGTTGAACAACAGGATGCTATCTTCAGAATCGCGGGACAAATAGCTAGGAAACGTCAGGCTAGTCAGAAAGGTAAACCTGGTAGAAGAAACCCTCCCGGTAACATCACCAGGGATGACATGAAGGCGGCAATTCGCGCCCACAAGTGACTTAGCAGAGCGATTATAATATCTCGGTCCTAGACCGAATCAGTGTCAACGACCCAAGTGGTTCTATAGCCCCGCGGCAGGCCGATTAACAATCGGCCGCTGGCCGGCAATCTGCCCTTGCCCTGTCTTGACTAGTTAGTCCTTGTGAGTTTTAAAACCCATACATCACTAGACTCGGAACGAGACACACTCTGTTCGCGAGATCGTGCTCGCTGCATGCTTCCGAAATGAGCAGGATGCTTTCAATTGCTCTGCCGATGTTCAGTTGCTGCGGCACTAAAACGATTCCCGGACTGTCGTTGTGCCGAATGAATTCGCGGAAGTGATCTGGCATGGTGGTGACATCGTGACTTACGAGAACTCTTCCGTCTTTCCCGGCGATAGCCAGGACGGCCTCATCGCTGAGACCTTCAAGGGGAACCTCCTCCGCGCGCTTGAAGTTCAAACGCGCGTTGCGGAGGACTACGCCTGAGACGATGGCGCCGTTGAGATCTGCATCCGCCAGCCAACACCGGATCGTTGATGCTCGGTGAGCAGACGCTGCCGAGCGTGTTCGACCCTTTCTTGCAGTTCTCCGGAAGGCGGCTGTCCGTGCTGCTCAAGCTCCTTCCATCGCGCCGCCAAGCGCTGAAGGTACGTCTCCGACTCCTGAGGATTATCCAGATAAAAAGCGATGGCGCCGTAGACTTGGCCCAAAGACAAAGACGGGAAGTTCTGGCGAATGGTTTCGGGTGAGGCGCCCTCGCGGAACGCGAGAATCACCGAGGCGAGGGACACACGGCTGCCCGCCAGATAGTAGCCGCCTTCTCGCTCTTCGACGTACTCTTGAGAGGCCATGGTGTTCTCTACCTGCATTATACCGGGCATAAGGCCGGAAAGGAGCCGACGACCGCAGCGAGGGCGCAAAACAGGAGCGTGTGAGGCATTCCCTCAGCCCACACAATTTGGCGGGCCGCGGCGCCAAAGTACATGCCACCGGTAATACCCGCGGTGGCGCTCGTTCTGCCGGCGGTTCTTGCTGATTGACCGAGGCGGCCCGGTGTCCGGTTTGCCTGGCGCGGTTCCGTGGTGCGCGGGTGTGCTCGCGGTGCGGCGCGGATCTGGAACCGCTGATGATTCTTGCAGCGAAGTCGTGGAGATGGCGATCGGCGGCGCGGATGGCGATTGGCGTGGGGCAATTCGAAGAGGCGCTCGAGTTCGCGGCGCAAGCCCAGGAGGTGCAGCGGACGCCGGCGGGAGAGGCTCTGCGAGTGGTGAGTGAGTTGTTGGGCAACCGTCATTGGAATACGTACCCGACCGCGTGACTCTCGGGAGAAGTAATCTGGTGGTATGAAGATTCTGGTTATCGGCGGGACCGGCTTTATCGGCCCACACCTGGTGCGCGAACTTGCCCGGATGGGCCATTCCGTGGCGGTTTTCCACCGCGGCAGCACGCGAGCGGACTTGCCCGCGGAGTCGATCCTCGGCGAGCGCCGGGATTTGGCCGCCCTACGCCCGAAAGCCGATGTGGTCATCGACCTGATTCTCTGCTCAGGCGCGCAGGCGAAATCGTTGATGGAAGCCTTCCGCGGCGTGGCGGGACGCGTGGTGGCGGCAAGCAGTATCGACGTCTATCGCGCCTGCGGAGTGCTGCACGGCAGCGAGGAAGGTCCGCTCGATCCGGTGCCGCTGACCGAGGAGTCACCGCTGCGGACGAAGCTGCAGACATATCCGCCCGAGCAGGTGAAGATGCTGCAGAAATTCTTCGGTTGGCTTGACGACGAGTACGACAAGATTCCCGTCGAATGCGCCATCCTGGGAGACCCTGAGCTACCCGGTACAGTGCTGCGCCTGCCGATGATCTATGGACCGGGCGATCGCCTGGGCCGATTCCACCCGGTGCTGAAACGGATCGACGATGGCCGCCGCGCGATTCTGTTTGAAGAAGGTTGGGCTGCGTGGCGCTCGCCGCGAGGGTACGTCGGCAATGTGGCGGCGGCGCTGGCATTGGCGGCAGTGTCCGAGCGAGCCGCCGGCCGCGTCTACAACGTCGCAGAAACGCCGGCGTTCACCGAATTGGAGTGGGCCGGCAAGATCGCAGCGGCAACCGGTTGGGACGGTGAGTTCATCACTCTGCCAAAGGACCGCGCGCCGGCGCATTTGGCGCCGCCCGGCAACAGCGCGCAGCATTGGGCAGCGGATTCCACCCGTATCCGGCGGGAACTCGAGTACCGGGAACCGACGCCCGTCGACGAAGCCATTCGCCGTACGATTGAATGGGAGCGCGCAAACCCGCCCGGAGAATTCAATCCGCACAAATTCGACTACGCCGCCGAAGATGCTGCCGCGGCGGCGGGTGCGGCGGCGGGTGCTACGACAGCCGCGGCCAGCCAATAGGTGGACGCGAAATAGCGTCTTCGAGGGCCTGGCAAACTCGCGGCGGGGATTGCGGCTCTGTCCGTTGTTATGCGGCGGGGATTCGGAATCCGGGCTTCGGAAAGGGAACTTTCGGGTTCCAGCGGTTTTCGGCGCAGTGGCGGGCCTCATTCAGGCGCTGATTTCGAGCGATCAGCCGGCGGATTCCGGCGCTCGAAAAATCAGACCCAATTTGCAGAATCTCCGGCGGGAAGTCGCGCGCCGGATCGTATTTTTCGCCTTTACTATAGGCAAGCTGGGCAAGCAGTTGGGCTTCTTCGAGCGCCTGTCGATGGACGGCCTGGCGTTCGGCCCGCAGGGTACGGAGCTGAGCCATATTCTTCTCAATGGCGCGGTGGATGCGCTGCTCATAGAGCGCCAGAAGCTGAAAATTATCGCCCTTGGCGAGCCAGGTGCGGGCTTGCGAGAGCGCTTCGTCGATGGGAAGCTGGGCGGGGTCACTGCGGTCCGGCGTGCAGAGTGCGCCGAGTGCGCCGTTTTGGCCGAGAGCGAAGATGCCGGTCTCGATGGCGCGGGCGCGCTTCAGGCGCCAATGATCTTCGGCGATGGACTGGGCGAGTTCGATCTCCAGCGCACCGACGGGTTGGAGGGAATCGCGGATGCCGGCGCAGTGTTTCTCGAAGGCCTGGTGCTCGTCGGCGGTGAGAATGCAGATCTGGCCGGTGAGGCCGTGACGATAGGCGTTAAGGCGGGTGCGATACTTGCCTTTTTCGGTGGTGGCGCCAGTGGATTTCTGCGCGTTGGCGATGTTTGCGGCTATCTGAGCTGTGGTTGCCATTTATATGTTTACCTCGAAGCGGAGCGGGCGCCCGGCTCTGGACACAGCTATAGCATGGGGTTCTGCGGCTGCATGGGGGTAAGGGCTGTATCGTGTTGAAAGGAATGGGGCGATTTATTCTCGGGATGTGTGATTGGGGAATTGGGGTAGGGTGGAAATCGCGGGGCCGGGAGTCTGTTCAGCGGGACGAACGGCCATGTCCGTAACGTGGACGCGCTATTCGAAAAGGCCTTGACGCACTCGACGAACCGGTGACCGCCGCCCTGCCGGGGAATGGCAACCGCGCCGACGACGGCAACCGGTGAGTGGCGCCGGGTGACTGCCTTATACAGCACGCGGCCGCTCAACCAGCTCTATATCAGCGGAGTAAGTATCACGGAAATTTTCGCGGCGCGGAAGAAACGAAGCGCGTTCACACGAGTGTGAACGCTGCACGCAGAGTGCGTGCGCCACGACGGCCCACGGACGCCCTTGGTTTATTTCGGATACACCCGAAAATCGTCGAAGTAAGTCACGGAATCGCCCACGGTCCACAGCCCGACTTTGCCGGACTTGGTAAATGTGTCGTCGAACGCCTGCAGAATCCGCCGGTGGTTCACGTATACCTGGAAGCGGTTGCCGCGCACAGACACCTTCAAAATGCTCCACGCATTCAGGGGAATATCGTGATGCACGCCCGCGTTCAGCGCGATTCGCCGGCCGTCCTGCACCTTGAATAGCACCACGCTGCCGTCGAGCGCATTGGCCCGCGCCAAGTAGTAGTTATTGTTGTCGCGGTAACGGAAAACCAGGCCGCCAGCTTGATCGGAGCGGCCCGCTACGGGCTTCATGCGGACACTGACGTCGCTGTCGCAAACCGTGAGCGCATCGAAAATTGCCAGCGGGAAGCGGTTGCCGCCGGGGTCGCTCGAAACCTGCGCCAACACGTAAGGCTGTGTAGGGGCCGATTCGTCCTTCAGGATTTCCCATTTTGGAGCGGCGCCGCCGTTAGTCATGGCCGCAGTCCACCCCGGAGGCATTTTGCCTAAAGGAGCGGTGTCGAAATTGACGATTCTTCCGGTCGATGCAATCAGGCCGAACGAAATCAGCAGGCCCAACGGTTTCATATATTCCCGTTACGGGAAATGTCGCTCTACCACCATTATACCAGACTGGCGATTCCAACAGGCTGATTCGCCATCCGCCGAAAGTTGACAACCAGGTTAACAACCTGCCCCACAATCAGATAGGCGCATGCCAGCACGATCATATCGAAGAGCGCGAGAAAAATCAGGCTATGTCGCGCAATGTCCATGGAATCGCACATGGTGGCAATCCCCATCTCCATGAAAGACGCTCCAATCAGGCACAATCCGCCCAGCCAAGCCCCGCGCGGCTGGCGCTTGCGATCAAGCCCTAGCAGAAGGCCGAACAGCGCCGCGAGCGCCAGAAACGTAAACAGGAAAACAGCGCCATGGTGATAGAAGAAGTGGTTCTTCACATCGCTCCACAGCGCAAACGCGCGGCTCTCGGTCAACCGCGGGTATCCCGTAGACATATCGAAGTTGCCGAAGGCGTGTTCTCTGCCCGCTTCGGAAAGTCCGATGAGCATGATGCGGTAGGCCACCGCGGGGCGCCTGATGTAGAATACGGCGAGCTTGCCAAACGAGAGCCGCTGCATGAAACGCCGCCGAAAGTCCTCGTCGTCCATTCCGGAGTGCGGTTCATACGCCTTCGTCCCGATGCAGAAACGGTAGGACTTGTCGAGGCCCAGTTCCGCCAGAGTGCGATCGACGTTCTTCGATAGCGGCAGAATCTCTTCGAAGGTGACGTTATAGAGGGGATAGCCGGCGTAGTCCGCCGGTTGCGCTTTAGAGAGCATGAGCAGCGAGGCCGCTGTGAGGCACGCCGCGGCTATGTACCACCATCTGCGGCGGAGGGCGTAAAACGTGGGGGCGGCCGCGATAAACAGAAAGGCGATCCAAAAGCCGAGGAGCGCATGTTGCGCCTTGGCGCTCACCATCAGAAACGCACACACTATGAGCAGGACGGCGTCGAGCTTCCTTCCCCAGCGGAGCATGCGGAGGTAGAACACAACGGTCAGCAGGAGGAAAAGATACGCGGGCTCGTCCATGTAGAACGAGTTCAGCGCGTTGACATACATCATGTCGCAGTATACGAAGAGCACCAGCGCATACATTGCCCACCGCGCCCAAGGCCGCTCATCCCCAAGCAGCGGGGCGAAGAGCCAGATGGCAGCCAGAAAAAGCGCGCCATGAACCACGCCGATGCAGCGGAGGTCGAAGTTGTTGTCTTTCGAGAAGAGCGAATTGAGCCAGAGCGCGGGATACATCAGCGCAATCTCCAGCGAATAGAAGTCGCTGACCCAATGCTTGTCGGCACGAAACTCGTAGACCGTATCTACAAACTCGTACGTGCGGTGAACCCGCGCGGAGAGATCGAACCTGCCGATCACTTTGGGGAAGTCGCCGTTGTCGGCGAGTCCGACGACCGGCGGAATGATCAACTGATAAAAGAGAATGGCGCCCGCTGCGAAGAGGAAAACCCGCCGCGAATCCAGCATTACGGCTCAGTCTAGCACCGTCGCGGTTGCGTGACGGTCGCATGGATGCTCAGGCGCAATCCGCCCAGCCCAGCCTTTTGCGGCAAGCGCTTGCTTAGCGCGAGCCGCTTATTTCGGATGGCGTTTTCGGAAACTGACCCGGCGCGGAATCCGCGACAGACGGCCCAATGCACGACAACGCCGCTCTTATCGCGAATCCCAGGCGCACGTCAACGCGGAACAAGCCGCCTTGCCACGAACGGGACCAGAAACGTGCAGAGCGTCAACACCCATGCAAGGTATAGCGGCCAGGGCCTGTACTCCAGGACAATTCGGTCGGATCCGCGGTCCAGTACGATCCCGCGCAGGTCGCCGTCGACCCTGTAGATCGGCGTCCTGCTTCCGTTCACAACGGCGCGCCAGCCCGGTGCAAATCTTTCGCTCAACACCAGCAATCCCCTGCTGCTAACATCCACTTCCAGCTCGACACGGTTACCGTGCGAGTTAAAGTATTGGACCGAGTCACCGGCGTCGGGAATAGCATCTTGCAGCCGGACATGCCCATCGATCGCCGCAGTCTGCCAGAGATCGAACCCTGCTGAGTACAGGCGGGCCAACTGCCCTTCGCGAGAGGGTTCGAAGACCGTCTGGTGTACCATCCAGGCACGCGGAGACGCCGGCGTTTCGTAAATCTTCCAGAACGCGTCCTGGTACACCGCTCCGGAATCCTGGGCGGAAGCGGGCAGCACGCGGTAGCGGGCGTTCCAGAGTTCCGGGTGGCTTTCCCCGCCATCGATTGTCTCGATACGAAACGCGTCGGCGATGTTGAGGGGCGGTTGCGCGGCAATCTGCACGCGCAAGGGTTCCGGCTGCGACTTCAGGAACTGCGCCGCGCCGCGGAAACTCATCAGGTGGTCCAATTGATTGGGCTCCGCGGCCGCCAAATCCCGCCGGTCCCGTGACAGCCGGTCGAAGGCATTCAGGTCAAACAGAACCAGCGCAACGATCAGCGTCTTCAGCCATCGCTCGCGAGGGCTTTTGACTGCATATCGAAACAGGCCGTAGGAGAGAAAAACTACCACGACGGACATCGAAACACCGGGGTTGAGTTCCCGGCCGGCGACGGCCACGAACAACAGTCCGGCGACGCAGACGCCTAACACGGCCTGAAACATTCGATTCAGCTTCGACCAGCCATCATCCTGATCCGTTCCGGAGAGAAGCGTCTCTGTCCCGAAAGCCGCAAGCAATGCTCCGGCGAAGCCGGCCAGGCATACCGTCAGGCTTGCGTCCTCGATCCACAATTTCGGAAAAACCGCGGACAGCACTCCGTGGAATAGCGACAGCGGCCCCAGCGAACAGAGGAATGCCGCAAGCGCCAGCCAGGCGAAGTAACGCACCCAGGGGTTCCGCCAGTTTTTCCATATCCCGACAATGGTCAGCAGCAGCGGGAACACGCCCATATACGGGCTGATCGCCGCAGGGTGGCCTATCCCCTCGTGGAACGCAGCGGGGATCAGCATCGCTATCAGACTATCCGGCGAGAGCCCGCCCGCCCGAAGCCCCGCGCCGTTCCCTCCGTATCCCAGGGCCGGCAGCCACTGTAGGGCGCCCGCGGCGAACCCGGTCGCGACCGTCACCCCGATCGCCAGTGCGGCCCGCGCGCGCGATTCCGCGGCGGCGAATCCCGCGGAGACGATGACCAGTATCTGGATTGTTACCATATCGCCGCTTCCCGCCAGGACCGACATTCCCAACGCCAATCCGCTCATCGCGGCATTCCAGGCGGAGGAGCGCAGATCTTTCGCGCGCAAAGATCGCAGCAGGAAGAGCAGCGTGAGCGGCAGCCATAAGAGTCCCTCTAAAAGGTTGAGGCTGCCAGTGGCGCCGGCGAACCCGCCCAGCGAAAAACAGATGCCTGCAACCAGGGCGGGGAACCGCCTGAAATGGAACTCTCGCGCCAATGCGAACATGAAGCACGCACCCAGCAAATGCACGAATACGAACCACAGAGAATATAGATGCGCAGAGAGCAATCCATCGCGGCCCAGCGGCGCCAGCGCCAGCGCCAGGTGCAAGGGATAGAATCCGCCCGCATGACCGTCGAGCCTTTGTCCGCCGAGTGCGTACTGGTCCCAGAGCGGTTGAATGCCGTGGCGCAGGTTGAAGACGCTGAATTGCAGCCAGGAATAGGATCGGTTTACCGCTTCGGTTCCGGTGAGCAGCGAGAACTGGCTGGTCAGAACGAGTTTCGAATAGAACAGAACAATCGTGAAAAAAACGAGAGACACGGAGCCGATGGCGGCTCGCCTGGCAACGCAGGCCGCGACGCATTTGGCCGCCGCCTTTCGCGAGCCCACCCACAAGGTGCGCGATGCTTCGGCGACCTTCGCCCCCGCGGCCCCCGGGCGCCGTTCGGACACCAACCCCACAATCATCGTACTCACGCAGGCCAGAATGCTGAGGCACAGAGAAATCGCCAGGCCCCACGGGTGATACTCCATCACGATGCGGCTGCTTCCGGCCGGCAGGGCCAGGCCACGAAATGCGCCGTTGGTCATCAGCAGCGGCCGTGAAGCGCCGTTCACCTTGGCCACCCATCCGGGGTACATCACTTCCGATGTGACGAGAAACGCCGGCCGGTCTGCCGCCACGGTCAGGCCGATGCGATTCGCCTCATACCCGTCCACTCGTACATTCCCCGTTCCGAGCCCTTCGCGGTCGGCGGGCAGTCCTTCGACGATCGCCTCCTCAACCGGATTGAATGACGGGCGCGATAACATCCCGAGGGTCTCCGCTTCGTCCCGCGATCTTCGGATACGCCCTACCAGGAAGAAGCGGGGCAGTGCGTGGGGATTCCGGTATATCTGAATACCGCGCACCGGCTCCATTGGTTCGAGGCCGGCCTTTTTTACCTCATCCGGTGGAATCGTCACACCGCCCGCCAGCACGGCGACATTCAGCATGTTCAACAGCGGGGAATCGAACCGCGTCACCGCCAGGTCGCGGTCCCATGCGTTACCGGAGGCGTACAGCCACCTCACGTGCATCACTCGCAGAAGCTGGAACGGATTATCGCCGGCGGTCGTGGCAACGCCGAGCATTCCGGGGCCCAGGATTCCCTGTGAGAACTGTTGATCTGTGTAGTCCACTCGGGAAGGAGGCGTGGTGTGGCCCACTGCAGCCCGAAGCGCCGCTGCCACGGTTTCGGCGCCGCCGCGGTATCCGGGATCCTCTATCTTGGGACCTCCGCGATACGTGTTCATCGGGCGATCCGCGCCGGTATGAATCAGATCGTATGACGTGAACAAGGCGATCGCCCACACCATTGTCACGGGCAAGCGCTTGCCGAACCTGTCGAGCACAATCGCCGCGGTGACCGCCGCAAAGAAACCGAACGCCATGGTGGCGTACTCGGAGTAAAGGGCGCCGCGCAGCATGCCCGGCAGATGCACGTAGATGGTGCGGTAGACCGGGGTGTGTTCGCCCAGCATCCAGAACACGCTCAATATCGTCAGCGCCAGAAAGAGAATGGCGCGGCGCCTGCGAACGAACGGCGCGAGCAGGATCAGAATAATGGAAGCGATGCCGCAGTAGGCGTATAAAAGCGTGAAGTTATAAGACAGTTTGTAGAGCGAGCCAACTTCGAAGATATGGTAGTAATCGGGGATTACAAGTGAGACCAGAATTTCGATAGGGTTCCCGCCGCCGAACGTGTGCCAGCGCCAGCGCTCGGAGGCAATGCTGGCCTGCGTAAGCATCCACAGCGGCGCCAGTTCCACCGCCGCAATTGCCGCGCCCGTTAGAAATCCGGCCGCCAGGCCGGGGAGCAGCCGCCACGAGGCTTCCCGCGTGATGAGCCACCCGGCCGCGACCAGCAGAACGGCGGCGCCCACGATGAGTGTGGTGGCGGCAAATCCGGAGAGGATGCTCAGGGCGATTGCGAGGGCGAAGACCGCAACCCAGCGCGGGCGGAAGCGATTCCTGAGTTCGAAGGCGGCGAGAACTGCGAGCGGCAGCCAGGCGCCGGTACAGATGGCGCACAGGTGTTGAGCTTGGGAGGCGAAGAAGCCACCCAGCTGATAGACGCTGGCGCCCATAAGGGAGGCTGGCCGGGAGAGCCCCATCTTTCGTAACAGCAGAAAAGTGAAGAGACCGCCCAGGATCATGTGCAGCGGAACCAGCGCTTCCACCCAGTAAAAGAGGTAGCGGCCGTGGCTGAGGTTGCCTGTAAACACCGCTAGCAATGTGAACGGGTAAAACACCTGCGCCTGAAGATCGGCGTGAATGGGCATTCCACCGAACGAATATGGGTCCCATAGCGGTGCGACGCCCTTTCGAATGCATTGCGCGATATAGTCGATCAGCGGCAGGTGGAAACCTTCGATGTCGTAAGGGATGTGAGCGGTGGGATTGATCAGGACATGCCAGAAAAACAGGACTGGCTGTAACACGAGTAGAGCCGGGGCGAATGCGGAAGCGGCTAATCGCGAGAGCGGTACAGGCGGCGCTTGAGTCTGCTGGTTCGAGGCGTCAGGCGCTGATGTAAGCATAAATGGGGACAGGTAACGGTGCGGTTTTGTAACCTGCATTTGCTTCCGGCTCCGGGTAAGTATATCGCAGCAATCTGGATTCTCGCCCGCGCGGGATCGACGGGGCGATTGAGGTTAAGCGGCACAACGGACCGTCGCCAGCAAGTCGATCACCCTCGGCCTGCGCCCGGCGAAGCCGTTCCACGGTGGCCTGCCGCCTATACTAACCTAAGACCCCCTAACAGCCTGGGAAACTACAGTTGGGCGAAAAATCCCGTGTTACGGGTTAGTTTCCGGTTGAAGGTGGTCAAACCGCGGTTGGTAAACCTGGGCCAGTTCCCGTTGTGAGGTGGACTTTTTCGTTTGCGTCGCCACCACGCGCATCGCCGGTGGGCCTTTTGTTGCCCTTCGAGAGCGAATTGAGGCAGAGCGCGGGATACACCGCGAGCTCAATCTAGCACCGTCGCGGTTGCGCGACGACGCCATGGGGCGCGTGATCTGACGCCTGATGGGTTGAGTGATCCGACGCGTGATAGGAGCTCCGCACCAGCGGGCCCGATTCCACGTGTCCGAATCCCATCGCGTAACCGGCGCGTCGAAATTCGTCGAACTCGGCGGGCGGGACGTAGCGCACAATCGGCAAGTGTTTCGGCGACGGCCGCAGGTACTGCCCCAGGGTGAGGATATCGACCTTGCTTCCGCGCAACTCGCGCATCACCGCGAGTACTTCCTCCGGGGTTTCGCCCAGGCCGAGCATCAGTCCGGATTTCGTCGGCGTCCGCGGCGAGACTTGCTTGGCATGCGCCAGCACGTCGAGCGACCGCTCGAAGCGCGCACCCAGCCGTACCTGCCGGTAGAGGCGCGGCACGGTCTCGGTGTTGTGGTTGAGCACGTCGGGCTGCGCCTCCATCACCGTCTCCACGGCGGCATGGCTGCCCTGGAAATCGGGGATCAACACTTCCACGCCGCACCCTGGAATACGCTCGCGAATGGCGCGGATCACCATGGCGAACAACTCGGCGCCGCCGTCCTTGCGGTCGTCGCGGTTGACGCTGGTGATCACGGCGAACTTCAGGCCCATCACGGCGACGGCTTCAGCCACGCGCGCGGGCTCATCGTAGTCCACTGCCAGCGGGGCGCCCTTCTGCACGGCGCAAAAGCCGCAGCGCCGCGTACACACGTTGCCGAGGATCATGAACGTGGCGGTGCGCTGGTTCCAGCACTCGCCCACATTGGGGCAGGCGGCGCTTTCGCACACGGTATGGAGCCGCAGCCGCTCGATGAGGCCTTTCAACTCGCGGTAGTTCTCGCCAACGGGCGCGGGCGCACGCAGCCATTTCGGGCGGTCGAGCTTGGGAGAGATGGAAACCAGCACTGCTACCAGTGTAACTGTGGGACAGGCCTCCAGGCCTGTCTTCTTCGGGTAAATGCGCCCAGTAACCGCGTATACCTGCGTGTAACCGCGACAGGCCGGGAGGCCTGTCCTACTTGCCGGCGGAACGGCCGAATTGCTCGGGCCAGAACTTGAAAATCTGGCGACGGCTGAGATGCATCCCAGCAATGCTGGCCGAGCCCGTTCGCTCCAATCCGGCGAACACGCGCTTCGTGGCCTGCTCATCGACGGCCAAGGCTGCCAGCAGCTCTTCGAGAGCCGCGCGGGTTGCGGTGGGTCGGTTTTCCAACGCGCCGCCCGCTCCCGCGTTCGGAGCGAAGCGCACTTCGTAGGGACCATCCGGCGGCCCTTTGATCAGCAGCGCGCCTTCGACCCGCTTCGCCACCATTCCGAGCACGTTCAGAATCGCCAGCACCGAGGAAAGCTGGATATCGCGCTCGTTCTTCTCAAAGCGCAGCACGGTGGGCAACGACACATTGGCCTGTGCCGCCAGGCGGCGCATGGGAAGCTTGCGCTCTTTGCGCCGCCGGTGCGCCTCATCCACTATTTCCTGCCAATCGAGCTGCCAATCAAGCGGAAAATCCCGTTCCATCGTTTCCTCATATATTCCGTCAGGTCCGCTTTCTGGACGATTGTTCCATGCGGCGATTCCTGCACAGCGTTCACGGCAGCGTCGAGACGCGCGCCCAGGTCGTGAACGGCCTGAAGCAGCGCGCCGCGGCCGTATCCGAACGACTTCGCCAGCGCTTCCACATTCTTCGCCGATATGGCGCTCAACTTTCGGGGATTCGTCCCCGGACCCATGCGTAACGCGAGAGCCGAATCGTAGCCGGGATAGAGCGACGCTGCCACGAAATCGTATATCGGTGAAAGGCGCATGGCGGACCCCGTGTACAGCAGCCCGAAATTCTTCATGTGGGCGTCATTATTGCCCAGCAGAATGCACGCCAGAACACGCCGCAACAGAAGGTCGGCGTCCGCCACCTCGCAGCGCGGATTGGCGCGCATAAACGAAGCCATTTCGCTGTACGCGCCGTCGTACTTGGCTTCCGAGGGCCGGCCGAGCAACTGGTTGAACTCCTCAAAATGCAGCTTGCGTCCGTCCGGCAGGCGGTCGAAACGGCGCACCACCAGGCAGCGCCCCGGAAGTCCGGCTACCGCGGCCACTTCGATGTCGGCGATAGCGTCGGGCCGCAGCAGCTCCGCCGCGGCGATCATAGTGAGATATTCGAATTCCACGATGCCGGGAAGCGAGCCGGAGGGCAGCTTGGCGATGTGCGTGCTTGTTTCGCCGGGTCCGGCGGGGCGGTAGCCGAGATCCGTTTTCACTGCCAGCAACTTCGGCAGCATACCGGAAATGGAGGCGCGGTTCGCCAGAGCGGCAATCTCTTCGGGACTTCCGGCGTCGAGATGGGGCTGCGTTCGTGGCTTTGGGTCGAGGATGGAGGCGGCGCCCACGCAGTCATGGCCAAAGGCCAGCAGGCGCGCGAAGCGGTCGTCCCGGCCGATGCCCAATGCGCGCGCCTGCGCATTGGCGAGCCAGCCCTCGGCTACCAGATTGTCGAAGAACGGATGCAGCCCGCCCGCGCTGTAGATGGGATCGGTCTGCAAAGGCAGGGTGTAAGCAATGGCGGGGCTGCCGGTAGTCAGATAGGCTTCGTCATAGCGAAACGCAAACCGTCCATCCGGTTCTTGACGCAAGATGCCGGAGAACAGATCGTGGAAGTAGAGATTTCCATAGAGCAACTCGGCCATTGTTTCGTGCAACTATAGTTTCCTAATTTAGGATAATGCGCAAATGTAAAGATTTAGTTGCACATAAATATGCGAAAAGCTTGCTTTGCTAAAGTATAATTGTACAGGCTCTCCTCTCTTCGGCGCGTCGCGAGCTGGAAAAGCCGGCTGCAGCCAGGATTGGCTGCCCCACTATTGGCTCAGCGAATAGATCGCACGTGAGGGCGTCAGCCGCGAAATCGATAGCGAGAGATTCCCCTGCTTGCCCGGCCTCAACCCATCCGCCGGCAGCGGGACGCTCTGTTCCACGGTTAAAGCTGCGTCGGTGAGCCGCGCGGTTCTGGTCCAGCCCTTGCCGGTGAATTCCAGTGCATCCCCATTCGCGCGAACGTCAACCGGACCCACGCCCGCAAACACGCCCTGCTCCGGCAGGAAATTTACATGGCCGTCTTTCCAGGTGAACTCCATCCACCGTCCGCCATCCTGGCTGGAAAACACCGCGCGCGCTTTGGGCGAATCGAGGATCCACTCGGGCGATCCGTCCTCATCGAGGTCGGCCGTCCACGCCACGGTTCGCCCGCGCGGCGCGATCACCACCCGCATCGGCAGATCGAGCGTCGCGGCGCCGGTCACCTTCAAATGCCAATCGCGCAACCCGCTGGCGCCTTCGGCGCCGAACACCCGCAATTCCAGTTTCCGCTCGTCTATGGCGCCGATGGTGATCTCGGTCTTCGCCGGAAAAAATTCCAGCCCCTCGCCCGCCGCTTCCAGTTTGTAGGTCTGAATCGCCGGCCAGTTGTTGCGCAGAGAAAGCTCCAGGTTCGTCCCCGCCTTGGGTTCCACCGGAGCCACCGGCGGATCGGGCGTCATTTCCGTATGCTGTCCGAAGTGGATGTTGATCGCATCCATCAGCCGAACCGTAAGCGGCCGGAAGAGCTGCAAGCGCGCGCGCCCCAGCGCCACGCCGTCGGCTTCCAGCGCGAAGTTGGCGTAATCGCCATGCGCCGCGTCGGCGGGGACGGCGATCTCGTAGTCGATCTCGTTGGGCGATTTCACGATCTTCGCCGCCGCGAAGCCTTCCGGAAGCCGCAGCCGGGAGCGCGCCGCCACCTCCGGGGACGAATATGTGGTGGAGACAACGTTCTTCGCGCCGATGATCAACCGCTTGGAATCGTCGTCGAAGAATGCCGAGATTTCCGGTTCTTCCATGGCGATGCCGATCCGCACGCGGTGGTCCGGCGCCGTGCTCTTCGGAATCGGCAGCCGGGCGCGCAAGGTCTTATCGTCCCACTCGAACTCGATCGGCTTTCCCGCCGCCAGATAGGGGCCCAGCGGCCGCCGCTCCAGCTGCAGCGTCACCGCACCCGCCTCTGGCGCCGTGAATTCCATCGCCAGAATTCCGTTCTCGTACTCGATGGAGAGCAGCTCCGCCGTCGCAAACACGATCTGCTCCACGCCTGAGAAGTTCGAGCATTCGCGGCACAGCGCCTTGGGGCTCAATGAAACCCACACCGGCAGCCACAGCGATTCTCCCGCCGGAACGCGTACGGCGGGAATCGCGACCGTGCGTTTGGTGGTAGTATCCGTCACGCTCAGGTCGTCCTGAAACGGCTGTGCGCTGCGATTGGTGATGCTGACCGCGGATGCGTCCAGCGAAGCCAGCGCAACCGCCGTCACTCCAACGGGAAACTTGCCCGCCGCCGGTTTGGGAATCGCGGCCGGGTGCATCGATCCGAGAATCGGCCCCCAGGCGCGCAGCAGCGACGCGTCCCGCCGCAGCGCGCTGGTGGCGCCGCGCTCATCGCCCGCCAGGCCCACCGCTCCTTTGCGGAGGAACACGCCGGCAGTAGCCGCCCAGCCCGCGGGATAGAGCGCGTCTTCGATGCCCATCCAGACCAGCGCCCCGTGCTCGGTCGCGATGATATTCCGGCTGAACGCGAGGGCGTCCATGTTGTCCCCGGCAACCTTGCGGACCGGAACCGGAGGCGCCGGCGCATCCACGCCGGGCAGTGCGCCTTCCACAAATGCGATGGCTCCGCCGTGGCTCACGGTCTGCGCCGCCAGCGCGCCTGCCAGCGCCTTTTGCCATGCCTGCATCGCGCCCAGGTTGGCTGGGGAAACGCCCGCCGGAAAGCCGCGGATCGGCCATGCATCCACCGGCGGCGCGGTGTGCGCCCATCCGTGCAACCCTACGCGCCGCAGCAGTTTGATAAAGCCAGCCAGGTCGCGCCGCGGGCTGGTGCGTCCGGTGAAATCGAAATCGCCGGGCGCGATCTGATGCCAGTTCCACGGAATGGAAAACTCGACGGTCTGTATGCCGATAGTCTTCATCCACACCAGCTCGCGCTCCCAAAGGTTGGGTGGATAGAGATAGTAGGGGAATTCGACCGCGTGTACAAGTTCCTTCTGCACGGGCGGAGCCGCGGCCGCCAGCGCCGCCAGCAACAGCGCCGCGCACACTCGCAGACCGCGCTTCAAAACGTGCGCGCCTTTCGCAGACGATAGTCTTCCACCAACGGCATCCGTACTACTGTACACATCTCAAACAGTCTGGATCGCCCACGCGGGCCGATGCGGTCCCCCAGCGTGGTCCGGTATTCCGGCCGCCCCATCGCCGATTTGTCGGTCACGGCGCTGCCCGCGTCGGCATCCGGCAAATTTGTGGTCGCGATGAGCGCCTTCCGGTTGTTGCAGCGGTACGTGATGATCGACGTGACAGTGTCTTCCACCCACTCCGTTACGCGATGGGCGCCCAGGTCGTCGAGCAGCAGCACTTCGGACTCCAGCGCCGTACGGTACGCCTCCTTGTCCGAAGAGCCCGATGCCGGGTCGTAGCCGGCCTTGATGCTATTGAGCAGCGTCTGGTAGTCGCAGAACAGACCCTCGAAGCCCTTTTCGACGATCTGTCGCAGAGCCGCGACCGCGAGGTGCGTCTTTCCCGTACCGGGCTCGCCGATCAGCAAAAGCCCCGGCCGCGAGTCATTCTTGAAGTCGCGCACAAAATTCCTGATAGTGAGCAGCACGCCAGTCAACTCGCGGCGCGCGATGGGGTTTTCGGGACCCGGCACGGAAAAATTATCGAACGAGGCATTGGAGTAGAGCGGCGGAATGGCCGCGCGCCCTTCCAGCCGCCCGGCGCGCCCGGTAGAGCGGCAATCGCACGGCTTCGCCCCTGAAACGTTGACGCCTTCGACAATCACGAAACCCGTCCCGCCGCATCTGGCGCAAATCGCTTCCGGGGCCATAAGCTATATTATCGGTCAGACGGCAGCCCTTACGCGCAAGGCGGACAGCGTCGCTGCTATCGTAGGCGATGAGCTAGTAAACCGGCCGCCTCAGGGAGCGATTCAAAATGCGTCTGCTGCCCGTTCTTCTCACATTGGCAGTGTCTTCCATAACATCCGCCCAAACCTATACCATATCCACATTCGCCGGCGGCGCGCTGCCGGTCGATATTCCAGGAACGTCCGCCAGCCTGAGCCCTCAATCTGTCGCGTCCGATCCGGCAGGCAACCTCTTTTTCGTGAATCAAAACACAGTCATGCGATTGGATGCCGCCACAGGCATCCTGACCCGCGTGGCGGGAAACGGCGCCACAGGCTTCAGCGGCGACAACGGCCCGGCCACCAGCGCTCAATTGTATTTTCCTAATGGCGTCGCCGTGGATTCCGCCGGCAACCTATACATCGCCGACACTGATAACAACCGCATCCGTAAGGTCTCGAACGGAGTGATCACCACCGTTGCGGGAAACGGTTTTGCAGGCTACAGCGGAGACAACGGCCCGGCCACTAACGCCCGGTTGGCCGGTCCCTGGGCCGTCGCCGTGGATTCTGCCGGCAACCTGTACATCGCCGATTCTGATAACTACTGTATCCGCAAGGTCGCGAACGGAGCGATCGCCACCGTGGCGGGCAACGGGCTTGCAGGTTTCAGCGGCGACAACGGCCCGGCCGCCAACGCCCAGTTGAACAACCCCTACGGCGTCGCCGTAGACTCCGCCGGCAATCTCTACATCGCCGACACTCTCAACCAGCGGGTTCGCAAGGTTGCAAATGGAGTGATCGCCACCATTGCCGGGAACGGGACGGAAGGCTATAGCGGCGATAACGGCCCGGCCACCAGCGCCCAGTTAGGCACTCCCTTAGGCATCGCCGTCGATTCTGCCGGCAGCCTCTATATCGCCGAAAGAGATAACGAACGCATCCGCAAGGTTGTGAGCGGAGTGATCGCCACCGTGGCGGGAAACGGGATGGAAGGTTTCAGCGGCGACAACGGACCAGCCACCAGCGCCGAACTGCAGGGACCCGAGGGCGCCGCGGTGGACTCCGCCGGCAACCTGTACATCGCCGACGTTTACAACGACCGCATCCGCAAAGTCACGAAGGGTGTGATCACCACCGTGGCGGGCGGCGGAACGCCGGTCGGCGGCAACGGCCCGGCCACTGGCGTTCAGTTCGGCTATCCCGCCGCCGTCGCGCTGGATTCGTCCGGTAGCTTGTACATCGCCGACCAGCAGGGCGTTATCTGGAAGATCTCGAACGGAGCAATCGCCGCCGTTGCGGGAAATGGGACGCAAGGCTTCAGTGGCGATGGCGGACCCGCAACCGCCGCCCAATTGAACAATCCCTCGGGCGTTGCCGTAGATGCCGCCGGCAACCTGTACATCTCCGACACTGATAACCAACGCATCCGCAAGGTGGCGAACGGAGTCATCACCACCCTCGCGGGAAACGGTACGGCAGGCTTCAGCGGCGATAACGGCCCGGCCACCGGAGCCGAACTGAACCTTCCCGTGGGCGTCGCCGTGGACTCTTCAGGTAACCTGTATATCTCCGACTCTTATAACAATCGCGTCCGCGAGGTAGCGAACGGAATGATCGCCACTATCGCGGGAAACGGCGGATCGGGCTTCAGCGGCTACAACGGCCCGGCCACCAGCGTCCCGTTGGATAGTCCGTCTGGCATCGCCGTGGACTCCGCTGGCAACCTGTACATATCCGTCGGCTTTTATGAGAGCGCCGTCCTGAAGGTGTCGAACGGTGTAGTCAGTGTTGTGGCGGGGAACGGATCGACAGGTTTCAGCGGCGACAACGGCCCCGCGACCAGCGCCGAGTTGTGGGAACCGGGCGGCGTCGCAGTGGATTCCGCTGGCAACGTTTACATTTGCGACGGTACCAACCAGCGTATTCGCAAGGTCTCAAACGGAGTCATCACCACCATAGCCGGGAATGGCACAGAGGGCTTCAGCGGCGACAACGGCCCGGCCTTCAATGCTCAATTGAGCGGACCCGCGGGCGTCGCCGTCGACTCTTCCGGCAACGTCTATATCGCCGACGGCGGCAACGGCCGCATCCGTCTGCTGACGCCGGCCGGCTCGCCAGCGATAACCGCCAACGGAATCGTAAACGCGGCAGATCCCGCAACTCATGGAGTGCAGGTGGTCCCGGGGAGTATCGCGTCCGCCTACGGAAACTATCTCGTCAACTCACTCACCACGGCGTCAGGTTCGCCGCTTCCACTTAGCCTTGGCGGCGTCTCACTCCAGTTCGGCAACGGACTTAGCGCGCCTCTATTTGCCGTCGCGGCTAACCAGGTGAATTTCCAGGTCCCTTGGGAACTCGCGGGCCAAACGGAGGCGCCCATTTCCGCTCTGGTGGACGGCCAGGTCAGCGTAACTCAGACCATGATTCTGACGCCGGTCTTGCCGGGAATTTTCAGTATCAACGGCCAGGGCACTGGCCAGGGAGCGATCCTGGATACTTCTTACCGCCTGGTCGATTCCTCAAATCCCGCAACCGCCGGCGCCACAGTCATCCAGATATACTGCACGGGTCTCGGAGCAGTTACTAACCAGCCACCCAGCGGCTCGCCTCCACTGAGTGACCAACTTTCGGAAACCACAGCCACACCCATGGTGACCATCGGCGGCGCACAAGCCCAAGTCCTATTCTCCGGCCTCGCGCCGGGGACTGTCGGCGAATACCAGGTGGACGCGCTCGTTCCGGCTGGTTCGGCTAAGGGCGCCGCGGTCCCCGTCGTGATCGCCTTCGGCCCGTTTCAGGCTGCCAACGGAGTCTTCCACGACGGCGTCGCAACGTCGAACACGGTCACCATCGCCGTGCAATGATGCATTGACTGGAAGGCATTAGGGCGACGAAGCTGAGATTCGCCTTTGACGGAGCGATGACGGGCCTGAGCACAAACGTGGCGGAAATGTCGCGGCCTATGCGGTCGTTCTTGAATGAGAACGACACCCATGATGTCAGATGTCTCATTTGCGGACGCGTAATGCTTTACAGGCGCACTTTCGGCAACATTATGCTTTACCTGGCCGCAGGGCTCCTCTATCGGCGAAGGCGCAAACAAAGGAGTCGGCGCATGATGATGATGATCTGCGGCAAGGCTATGGTTATTCGCGGCAAAGATATGGTCATATGGTTTAAGTCAGGTTTAAGTCCAATACTGCTCACTTAGTGCAGGCGGATCCAAATGGTGGCGCACGCACTCCTGTGTGCAGCGTTCACACTCGTGTGAACGCGCTTCGAATCGGAAGTGTTAAGTGAACAGTGTTGGGTTTAAGTCACAGTTCACATTGTCGCCGCCCTTTACCGAAACGATAGCCTTCTCTGTTTGGTACATCGTCTCCCGGCCGGCCGCCTCCGAGATGCGGCACGGCTGCGGAATCCGGGTCGGCAAACAGTGACGGCGCCATGAGGATCTTCCGCCTGGGTCCAGCCAATATCAGTATCGTTCTAACACCCAAGTGGCGGCTGGCCAGACCCAAAGTCAGTTACCGATATCACTTTTTGTCCTTTGGCCGGGGCAGTCCAGTGGAGGGGCAGGATTCCAAAGAGTTCGTGGTTCCCCCGCAGTCGGCCCAGACGATTTACATCGAGGGCATTCATTGGCAGCAGACGCTGCCTCTGGTTCCCGGCGGCGTAAAGGTGCGGGTGATCGTGCGCGATGAAGCCACGGGGAAGGCCGGCACGCTCACGCTACCGGTCGGCGATCCTCGTTGACGTACTGCAGTGCGGGCCGCGCTGTTGCTTCTGAGCATGAGCTAAAGTCGCCGGTTCCGGTCGATAGACGGCGTTATCGGCAACTTGACCTGCTCACTTGGCCGCGTAGTCTCGGACATTGGTCCGGACCGGCGGCCCCGATTTCTACGTTCTGAGCAATAGTCCCTCCCCGGTCGCTACGGTCCTGTCAAAGCACCCGGACCGGAAGTCCGCGTCTCCGGATCACTCGCCGGGCGCCGTGAGTAATGCCGCCAGTAGAGGATGAAGCGTCGGCGCAAACGGGTTGGTTACGGTGACGCCCCGCCACGTAAAGCCTTCCTGGAGATCCTCCGACAGAAGCAAGCGACACGCGGCTTCCGCCGACGCAGCCAGCACAACCGAGTCCCAAATCGTAAGACCATGATCGGACGCCAGATCCGTTGCGTTAACCATTACGGTGGCGGATGTCTCAACCGTCGGATAGGCATCCCGCCAACTCAGCACGGCTGCCCGCGCGCGTGCCGGCCGCCGTTTCGCTTTTCGGACGAGCACGTGGAACAACTCACCCAACGTCTGCACTGGAAGTACGACAGCCCCCACTGGCAGTCGCTGAATCACCTCCAGAGCCCGGTGTCGCATGGCCGCCCCGTTCGCGCCCTCGGCGTAGGCCAGGACGTTTGTGTCCAAGGCGACCTTCATGGCGCGTCGTCGTACAACTCGTCACGTGTCCAGCGGCCGCCATTCACGGCTCGTTCTGTTCGGAGCCGGGCGAAAAGTGCGGAGCGCGCCTTCTCCGCAACCCGTTCGTCCTCCGCGACGGGCGTGATCCTGGCGACGGGCCTGCCATGACTCGTCACAACAACGCTTCCACCCTTCTTCACGGTTCGCAGTAGTTCCGAGAATCGGCGATTGGCGTCCGCGGCCGAAACTGCTTTGTCCATGCTGTCCACCCCAGTAGTGATATTCACTACTATACCGTAAACCGGAATCGGGATCGGGCGGCATGGCTCCGGTAGCCCCAAGCTTTACCCATTGCTCCGGTGAAGGGATGCCAGCGAAGCCGCATGCCGAAGCTGAACCGTTCGAAAGATAACCCGGCGAGACAGCTAACCGCAATCGATCTGGGTGCGCTCGTGGATTTCCTCCCAACTCCGTTGTTGCCATCGTTATCGAATCGGGAACAGCCCCGGCAGCCTCCCGGACGATTCTCGCCGAATACCGAGTCACAGGCTGTATCCTCATGAAAACACTACGCAAACCGCCAAATCGTTTTTCCCCGTCCGGTATAATGGAATTAGGGATTCTCCTTTTCACCCGCCTGCGCCCGCGGCCACCGGCCATTCGCCGCGCTCTCGATTCTGTAACCAGAGAATAGCTCTTTGACAATTGAATAAAATCGACAGGCCGGCGCAGGCGAACCACGGTCGCTTCCGCGTCGGCCAGGCGGCGTTCCTGATCAATAACCCCTGTTGTTGCCATAATTTATCCAGGCCCAACCACCCCCAGCCGGAGCTCTCCCAGCCCCTCCAAACTCTATTTACCAAACGAACCTAATCCCAAAAACGGACACTGACCCGCGCCCGCGCCCCCGCATCGCGATATATTCAGATCAGTGCGCTATTTCTTCACCGGCCGCCAACCCGACGTCTCTTCCATCCTCCTGGTCGAGAGCGGCTCGCGCGCCATCGTCGAGCGCGTCGTCGGCTACCTGCGCAGCGGCTATGGCGACGGCGTCCAAATCGATCTGGTCTCCTGCTACGCCACGCTGCCCGCGGGCTTTGGCGACGGCACGCGCATCTATCGCGTCTCCGACTATCGCGGGCGCGAGGGCCGCCGCAAACTCTACCGCGAGCTGATCGGCAATCGCTACTCCGCCATGGGCATCGTGTGCTCCGCCGAGCCGCTCATGACAAAATGGAAATGCGCCATCGGCTACCAGGTCCCCGCCAAGATTTTTGTCATCAATGAAAATGGCGACTACTTCTGGCTCGATTGCATGCACGGGAAACAGATCCGGCAGTTTGTGCTTTTGCGCGCAGGTCTCGCCGGCGCCGGAGCCGTTCGCACCCTCGCGCGCGCCGTTTCGTTCCCGTTCACTTTGTGCTATCTGCTACTCTATGCATCGGCTGTGCACGCGCGTAGAGCCCTGCGCAGGCGTAAATCGTTTACCGTACGAGTATGAAATCCATCCAAGTGAAAGAGAACGGCGGCCCCGACAAGATGCAGCTTGTGGAATCGCCCACGCCGCAGCCCGCCGCCGGCCAGGCGCTGGTGCGAATCGCCGCCAGCGGCGTGAACTTCATCGACGTGTATTACCGCACCGGCCTGTATAAAGCCGATCTGCCTGTGACGCTGGGCAACGAGGCCGCGGGAACCGTGGAGGCCGTGGGCGCCGGTGTAACCGAAGTCGCGCCGGGCGACCGCGTCGCTTATGCCATGAAAAGCGGATCGTACGCGGAGTTCGCGCTGGTTGCCGCCAAGCACCTTGTCCGGATTCCGGACGATGTGGATTTCAACACTGCGGCCGCAGCCATGCTACAGGGTATGACCGCGCATTACCTTACGCATTCCACTTACCCCTTGAAGAGCGGCGATACGTGTCTGGTTCATGCCGCCGCGGGCGGCGTGGGCGGCCTCATCGTGCAGATGGCCAAAATGCTCGGCGCGCGCGTTTTTGGTACGGTCTCCACGGAAGAAAAAGCCGCCATCGCGCGCGACCATGGCGTCGATGAAGCTATTCTTTACACGCAGCAGGATTTCGAGACCGAAGTCAAGCGGCTCACCAATGGCCGCGGCGTAGACGTGGTCTACGATTCCGTCGGCAAGACCACTTTCGACAAGAGCCTCAATTCGCTGCGGCCCCGCGGGCTGATGGCTTTGTTCGGCCAATCGAGCGGTCCGGTGCCGCCATTCGATCCCGGAATTCTCAACGCCAAAGGCTCGCTCTTCCTCACCCGTCCCAGCCTGGGGCACCACGCGGCTACTCGCGAAGAGCTGCTCTGGCGCGCGGGCGACGTGCTCAACTGGATCGCGTCCGGCAAGCTCAAGCTGCGCATCGACCGCATCTACCCACTGGCCGAAGCCGCGGCCGCGCACCGCGATCTGGAATCCCGGCGCACCGCCGGAAAGCTGTTGCTCACCATTTCCCAGGCGGCATGAACCTTCAGGCCAAGCTAACGCTCGGGGCGGTCCTGCTGGAAACTCTGATCGTCGGCATCATCTCCGCGGTAGACTTGGGCAATTCCATGCAGATCGAGTTCGACGGCGCCCACAAGAGCGCCGGCATGGTGCGCCTTTTCGCCGGCGACTACGTGGCGCAAACCCTGAACCGCATGCGCGATAAGCCGCTGCGAGAGGCGTTGCGCGACCCGGCGCTCTCGCTGGGCCTGAAGAACGTAATGGCGGATTCCGACGAGCTCATCGAGATCGCTGTGGTGGATACGCACAACGAAATTCTTGCCGATTCGGACCCCTCGCGCCTGGGCGTGTTCGAGCCGCCGTATCCCGATTTCGAGACGTGGGCCGCGGGCCAAACGTGGCTCGAAAAGGTGAACCTGCTCGCCAGCAGCAAGTACAGCCTTTACCAGATGGAAAAGGCGCTCGGAACTACTTCCGGTGAAACAGTGGTGACCGTGCGGGTAGTGGTGGATGCGGCCCTCATCCGCAAGCACGTCTGGCCCACCCTCACCCGCAGCGCGCAGGTCGCGCTGCTCTTGTTCGCCGGCGCCGTGGGTCTCACGTTCCTCGCCTCCGCGCTGGCGTTCCGCCGCCTCGGCGAGCTTGGACACATGCTCGACCAGGTGGCCAGCGGCGAGTACGCGCCGGACAAAGACGGCGTGGAGAAGCTGGACACAGACGCACCCGGCAACGATGAGCTCGCCATCATGGCTTCCAAGGTCAGCATCCTCAGCGAGCGGTTGCGCGGGGCGCAGTTTGAAGTCTCCGATCTGCGCGGCAATATCGACCGGCTGCTGCAGGATCTGGAGGACGCGGTCTTCATCTTCGACCGCGAGCTGCGGCTGGTTTTCGCTTCCGGCTCGGTGGAAAAGTTTCTGGGAACGGATCGCGCCGGCTTCACCGGCAAATCTCTCACCGACATCTTCCCGCCGAATACCACCCTGGGGCTGATGATCGCGCAGTCGGCTCAGACCGGCCGCCCCATCCGCAACCGCCGCGCGCCAGTCGCCATCGCCGGGCAAGCGGCCGCCGCGCTGCTGCTGCTCTCGGTGGATTTGCTCGAAGCCCTGCCCGGCGCCACCGGTTCGGGCGTGCTGGTGCGGTTGCGCGACCCCGAAGCGCAGCGCAAGCTCGGCCATGAGTTGCAGACCGCCGATCGTCTCGCCGCCATCAGCCGCGTCTCCAGCGGCGTGGCGCACGAAGTCAAGAACCCGCTCAATGCCATCCTGCTGCATGTGGAGGTGGCCAAGGCCAAGCTGACGCGCGGCGACACGGACGTGATTCCGCAGATGGAAATCATCTCGCGCGAAATCCTCCGGCTCGACCGCGTAGTGAAGACCTTCCTCGATTTCACACGCCCCATGGAGCTGAACCTTGCCACCGTTCCGGTCCAAAGACTGGTGGATGAAATTGTGGATCTGGCGCGGCCCCAAGCTGAGGCGTTGAAGATTCGCGTTCTGGTGGCGCAAGCCGCGGACGGCGTGGACGTGCGCGTGGATGGCGACCTTCTGAAACAGGCCGTGCTCAACATCGCCGTCAACGCCATGCAGGCCATGCCCAACGGCGGCGAGTTGCGCTTCGAATCGTCGGCCACCGCGGATGTGGCCGAGATTCGCATCTCCGATTCGGGCCCGGGAATTCCCCTGCAGTTGCGCGAAAAAATCTTCACTCTCTACTTCACAACCAAGAAGGAGGGCTCCGGGATCGGTCTTGCGATGACGTTTCGGATCGTCCAATTGCACGATGGTACAATCGATTTCACAAGCGAGCCGGGGAAAGGCGCAAGCTTCTCCATTCGCCTGCCAATTGCCCTCTGAGTCGATCTCATGGGACGCGTAGAAGCACTCCTAGCCGTTGCGCTGGCGCTGTCGATGGCCGGCTGCGTATTGAAAGGCAAGCCGAAGACTGCCGCCGTGCCGCCGCAGCCTCAGCCCGCCGCGCAACCCAAGCCCGCGCCGCCGCCGGAACCGCTTTCCATTCCGCAGACCCAGGTGCAGTTGCCGCCGCCGCAACCGGTAAATCCGGAAGCCCTCGCCGTCCCTGTGCCGCCCGCGCCGGCTGAAGCCCCGCCGGCCCCCAAACCAGCGCGGCGCACTGCGGTTGCTTCCCCGCCGCCCAAGCCGGAAGTTGCGGCGCCCGTCGCCCCGCCCGCGGAGCCGGAGCGGGATCCCGTACAGGAGATTGTTCCCGCGGATGAAAAGAAGCGCTATCAGGAATCGGCCGACGACAGTAAGCGGGAGATCCGCAAGTTGTTGGTACAGGCCAAAGCGCATCACCTGACGGGAGATCAGAACAAGGTGGTGAAACGGATTCAATCTTTTGTGGCCCAGTCGGACGACGCGGAAAAGCGCGGCGACATGCGCCAGGCCGATGCCATGGCGGAGAAAGGGCTGGTATTGGCGAAGGAGCTTGGCGGTGGCCAATAGTAACGCGGTGCTATCGTGAAACCGCCGGGCTCCCATCAGAGCCACGACCGTAAGGAAGTGGTTTCTAGCGAATTCCAGGCGCGCCGCCAGACCATCGCCGCGGGTTTGGCGGAACGCAAACTGGACGCGCTGCTGGTGGCCTTCAGCCCGAATCTGCGCTATCTTTCCGGCTTCACCGGCAGCAACGGCAACCTGCTGCTGACGCCCCGCAGGTCGATCCTATTTACCGATCCGCGCTATCAGATCCAGTCCGCGCAAGAGACCACCTGTGAAGTTCGCATCGTCAAAGGTCCGCTGGCCATCGCCGTTGCAGCCGCCATATCGAGGCAGGGATTGCGGCGCATCGGCTACGAGCCGGCGCGGATGACTTGCGATCTGTTCGATTCGCTCAAAGAGAAGCTGCCGATGCGGGCTTCGCTGGAGCGTCGGTCGCCTGGTGAGAACGGCGGCGCCGCGGGCAGGATTGCGGGTTGGATTGAAGAGCTGCGGATGGTGAAATCCGCCGCCGAGATCGACCGCATCCGGCATTCGGTGGGAACCAACTCGCGCGCGTTTGAGCAAGTTGTGGCGCGCGTCAAGCCGGGAATGAAGGAATCCGATCTGGCGGCCGAGCTGGAATACCGCATGCGCCGTCTGGGCGCCGCGAGGCCGGCGTTTGAGACCATCGTGGCCGGCGGTATACGTTCCGCATGGCCGCACGCACAGCCAACCGAGGCGCGCCTGCAGACCGGCGGCCTGGTGGTGGTGGACATGGGCGCCATGCAGGATGGCTACGCCAGCGATATGACGCGGATGCTCTATCTGGGCGTGCCGAACGCGAAAGTAAAGCGGACGTACCGCGCGGTGCTCGAAGCGCAACTGGCCGCGATTGACGCGGTGCGCCCCGGAGCATCTACCGCCCGCGTCGATGGTGCGGCGCGGAAGGTGTTGCAAGGGTACGGACTCGACCGCGCCTTCATCCACTCCACCGGCCACGGACTGGGCTTGGAAATCCACGAGCCGCCGCGCATCGGCAAGCGCGATAAGACCAGGCTGCAAGCGGGCATGGCGATCACCATTGAGCCAGGCGTATATCTGGAAGGATTCGGCGGAGTTCGGATTGAAGATACCGTAGTAGTGACTCAGAATGGCTGCGAAATCCTCACTCCCACCAATAAAGACCTGCACGTGATCTAACATCCAAGTAGGGCAGACCCCCTGGTCTGCGCGGGTCCCCCTGGACCCGCTCTTCACCGAGCTCAGTCAATCCGAGCCAGCAGCGCATGCCCCAAAGTTGAAGCGCGCTCGCCAAGAAAGCGGACCCAAATCTGAAACAATAGACCACATGAGTATCTCCCGGCGCGAATTCATCGGCGGCGCCGCTATGGGCGGCTTAGCGGCAGGCTCTCTCTCCGCGGACAGCGGTAAGACACCCTTGCCAACCAGGTTGCTTGGCAAAACCGGAGCCCACGTTTCCATCCTGGCGTTTGGCGCCGGCAGCCGCTTCCTCATGTACGCCCAGGAAGACCAGGCGATTGCAGCCGTGACTAAGGCGCTCGATATGGGAATTACTTATATCGATACTGCCGACGACTATGGCCAGGACCACCTGTCCGAAAAGCGCGTCGGCATAGCCATCAAGGGCCGCCGCGACAACGTCTTTCTGGCGACGAAACTGACTAGCCGCGATGGCGATGAGACGCGGCGTACCGTGGAGGCGAGTCTCAAGGCGCTGCAGGTAGATCGTCTCGATCTGCTCCACATTCACTCACTCACGACCGCAGACGATCTGGCGAGGATTGAAGCCAAAGGCGGCCCGCTCGAACAGATCCTGAAACTGCGCGATCGGAAGTTGACCCGCTTTATCGGCATCACCTCGCACTCCGATCCCGCCGTGCTCAAAACCGCGCTCGAACGCCATGACTTCGACTGCACGCAGATGGCGCTGAATGCCGGCACCGTGGCCATGATGAATGGAGACCGCGGCATGGTTCCGAACCCTGCCATGCAATCGAGTTTCGAGACGCTGGCGTTGCCCGTCGCGCTGCGCAAGCAGATGGGCGTGCTTGCCATCAAGGTTTTCGCGCAGGACGCTTTAGTCGGACAGGCTGCCGCGGAAAAGCTTCTCTACTACACGCTCTCTCTGCCTGTCACTGCCGCCGTGGTGGGAGTGCCGAAGCTGCAGCACATCGAGGACAACGTGCGCATGGTGAAATCGTTTCGCCCTATGCCCCCGGCGGAGATGAAACAGATGTCCACCGTGTTATCGCAGAAGAACAAGGTTGCTTTGGACCGGTACTTCCGCTCGCATGTGGACGCGTAGCCGCAGTAAGTGGCTTCTTGGAGTGTAAGTCGCGGGCGAGCCCTGTCCCCCACTTACTGCCGCGGGTCCAGCTTCACCACCAGCGATTGCGTATAGCTCTGGCCGCCCGCGGTCAGCTTCGCCGTGTAAGTCCCCGGCGGCATCCACGCGCCCTCGCTGCATGGCGTATCCATATAGATCGCCGAAATCGGGCAGCCGCCGCGCCCGCCGCGTCCTCCGCCGGTTGCGTGCAAGTCCCATACGAACCGATGCATTCCCGCAGTGGCGGGTAACGGCTGGAACGGGCGCACCCAGTATTGCGGCACATTGAGGTTCGGGTCCGGCGCCGGCGCCCGGTCCGCCGTCGAATACCGCCTCACCAGTTTGCCGGCCGCATCCAGAATCTCCAGCGTTACCGGCCCGTCCGCTTTGAGGTAGTAATACAAGATCGCTCCATCCGGCGGATTCTTTCCCGCCGCTTCCTCGGGCGGCAGCGGCGTATCTGTGTTCGTATCGCGCGGCAACCGGTATGCCGGGGTGGGCGCGAACAGGTGCGCCGGCGCCGCCGCGATCTCCGGCGTCAATTGCCGCAGCGGCGCAATATCGTCCAGAATCCAGAAGCTCCGCCCGTGCGTACCCACCACCACGTCGTTCTCGTGGATCACCAGGTCGCGGATCGACGTCGCGGGCATGTTCAGGCGCAGGGGCTGCCAATTGTCGCCATCGTCGATCGAGAAATACGTCGCGATCTCCGTTCCCGCGAACAGCAGTCCCTTGCGCACCGGGTCCTCGCGCACGGCGTTGACCGGCCCGTCGGGCAGGCCGTGCACAGTCTCCTTCCAGGTTGCGCCGCCGTCGTGCGTGCGGAAAATGTGCGGCTTCAAATCGTCGATGCGCAGTCCGTTGATGGCGGCGTAAACGCTGTTATCGTCAAAGTGCGAAGCGTCCAGCTGCGCTACTTTGCTCCACAAAGCGATCTCTTTCGGCGTCACGTTTTTCCATGTCTTGCCCCCATCGTGAGTCACTTGGATCAAGCCATCGTCCGTGCCCGCCCAGACCGTATCCACGTTCATTCGCGAAGGCGCGATGGAGTACACCACGCCCCGCCGCGTGGCCTGCTTCTTGGCGTCCTCGGCATAGGATGCTACGCTCGGGGGCAAGTCATAAGTGTCGCGCGAAAGGTCGGGACTAATGGCTTCCCAGGAGTGGCCGCCGTTCGTAGTCTTCACCACCATCTGCATTCCGATATACAGAATGTGTGGATCGACCTCCGAAAATAGCAGCGGCGCCGTGCGCAGGTTGCGGTAAGTGACTCCCGCGGGCGGACGCAGTGTCATATGTTCCACTTCGCCGGTGACTCGGTTGTAACGGCTCACCTCGCCGCGTCCGCCGCCGTAAACAATGTTGGGGTTGAGCGGATCGGGCGCCACGTATGCATATTCCTCCGCGCCCACCGGATGCCATTCGCGGAAAGTAATCTCGCCGTCATTGCTGCGGCTTGAAGTGCCCACCGAACCGCTCTCCTGCTGGCCGCCGTAGACGTTGTAAGGGAATTGATTGTCCGTACTGACGTGGTAAAACTGCGCGGTAGGCTGGTTGTACCACGAGCTCCATGTGCGGCCATAGTTCACGCTGATGGTCGCGCCCTGATCCAAAGCCAGAGCGATGATGTTCGGGTTGTTCGGGTTGATCCAGACAGTGTGATAGTCGTCGCCGCCCGGCGCGCCCTTAATTGCCGTGTAAGTCACTCCGCCGTCGGTAGAGCGGTAAGTGGACGTGTTAGTCACATAGATCACGTCGCGGTCCTTGGGGTCCGCGCGCACGCACGCGAAATCCGATCCGCGCCCGTAAATACGGTTCTCGCCGTTGACGCGCTTCCATGTGGCGCCGGCGTCGTCTGAGCGATACATGCCGCCCGCCTGCCCGCGCGCTTCCACCAGCGCGTAGATGCGATTCGGGTCGCTGGGCGCCACGCCGATGCCGATACGTCCCAGGCCGCCGTTTTCGAACGTGGGCAGCCCGCCGGTGAGTTGGCTCCAATGGTCGCCGCCGTCGGTGGATTTGAAAAGGCCGCTATTCGGCCCGCTGAACGCGCCGTTCTCCCACGGTCCCTGTTGAGCCTGCCACAGCACCGCATAGACGGTCTGCGGATTGTGCGGATCGAACGCCAGGTCGATGCCGCCGGTGCGGTCGTCCTTATGCAAAACCTGTTGAAACGTAGCCCCGCCGTCGGTAGACCGGTAAATGCCGCGCTCCGCGTTCGGACCGTAGGGATGCCCCAACACCGCCACAAACAGCCGGTTGGCGTTACGCGGATCGACCAGGATCGCCGGGATCTGCTGCCCATCGCGCAGTCCGAGATGTCTCCAGGTTTTGCCCGCATCGGTGGATTTGTACATCCCATCGCCCACCGAAAGGTCGGGCCGCTGCAAGCCTTCGCCGCTGCCGACATACACAATGTTCGGGTCCGAGGGCGCCACCGCCACGGCGCCGATGGAGCCGGTGGGTTGATCGTCGAATATAGGGTTCCAGGTGCGGCCGGCGTCGTCGGTCTTCCACACGCCGCCGTTATTGACGCCGATGTAAAAGACATTGGGCTGATCGGCGATCCCGGCGAGGCCCACGGTGCGGCCGCCGCGGAACGGCCCGATCATCCGCCACTGCAAGCCCGAGTAGAGGCTGGGCGCAACGGTCTGGGCGGAAAGCAGGGAAAGGGTGACAATTGGCAGGAAGCATCGGCGCATAAACGGAAGCATACCAAAGGGCGAGTACGACAGGCCTCCTGGCCTGTCGCCGGGAGTCGCCGCGCTGTCCTCGTGCGGCCTTCGCAGCTACCCCTTCGCGCACCGCACCAGGATATCCACGAACTGTATCCAGCCCGATTCCGAGCGCGGCAGCTTGAGATACTCCGCCAGCAGCGCTTGATCGGGCAATCCGATTCCCGCGAGACCGGGAAACACGTAACTATCCGCGCTGTACTTAGTGATCTGCGGCTTCTTCCACTTATCCGGCTGCGCCACATAAGGCATGAGGTAATGGAAGCTCTTGTCTACGCTGGCGCCCACACTCAAGCCCTTGGCGGTGCGGAAATGCCATAAATCCACGCCGGCCATCTGCGCCAGCCGGCAAATGGTGGCGAACGCATCGAGGTTCATCGACGAGTAGCTCAGCGATTGCGTTCTCTCCTCTTCCAGCGGGCAACTTCCATCCGGCTTAATTTCGGTGGGAACCAGGTAGTTGCGGTAATGGTCCCAGCACATCCGTTGCGCCGCCGCATCGCCCGTGAATGCCGCGAATGAAGCGGCCTGCGCGGTCCACCACGTGGCGTGATTGTTGCCCGAGGATTTTTCGTCCAATCCGTTCCTGCTGGTGGTCAGCCACTTCAGGTAATCGGCGTACCAGCGCCGCACGCCCTGCGCCACGCCCGCATCGAGGCCGCCCGCCGTCTCCAGCAGAGTCACGCCTTGCGCCGCGTGGATCAGCGAGACCGTATCGATGATCCCCGTACCGCGCCCCGTATTGACGCCGCGTACCATCTGCCCATGCTCCAGGTCCGGATTCATGCGCGTCCTGGAGTCCACGAACCATACCGATAAGACCCGGTTCGCATGCTCGGCGCAGCCTGCCTTGCTCAGAAAGAACGCGCCCATGCCCAACGCCAGAACCGACTCGGTCATTTTCTCCAGGTCGCTGCGGTTGCCCATGAAGCGCCCGGGATTGCGCTCGCCGTCCTTGCGGATATACGGACCAGCGGGGTTCTTGGGGTCGGGCCACCAGTAAGGCCCTTCGCTGACATAGTCGTTCGTCCCGGCGTTCACGTTCAGCCCCGCCGGCCGCTGGTAAGTGACGCTCCAGGGTCCGGCGCCCAACGCCTCGGTAGCGAGCTTGTCGACCTGGACGAGATTATCGGCCAGCGCCGCGCGGCCGCGCTTAGCGAAATCGCGCATGCGGGCCGCGTCTTCTGAATCGATCAGAATCTGCGAATGCGGTTGGTCCGCCGCAGCGGCCACCGCGGCCGCGCCGATCAACCCAACGAACTCCCGGCGGTTAAGCGTCATGGATCTACTGAAAGTATGTCACGACGCCGCGCTGCCCGCGCGTTGTCAACCAGTTGTTAACCTGCGTGATGGATCCGCCCGGCGCCGTGGAGTTGCGCTGTCTCTCGCCGGGACAAGTGATCTGCCGCTGGAGAGTTAACATTGTTATTACCATGAAAGCCATGCATGTGAGCATTCGACAGATCGGCAACTGACAAGGCGTCGTCATCCCCAAGCCGGTCCTGACACAACTGGGACTAAGCGCTGAGGCTGGAGCGGAGATGACCATCGAAGGCGGCGCACTCGTGTTGCGCAGGCCGGCCAGCCCTGTGCGCACCGGTTGGGCGGACGCGGCCAGAAAGATTGCGGAAGCGGCGATGACGCGCTGGTGATGGGCGAATTCGGTAATGCGGTGGATGCGAAACTGACCTGGTGATGCGTGGGGATATTTGGCTCGTGAATCCGATCCCACCGTCGGGAGCGGAATCAGAAAGACGCGTCCGTGTGTCGTGGTGTCCCCGGCCGAAATGTACGATCATCTGCACACCGTGATAGTCACGCCGATGACCACCAAGAGTCGCGCGGCGCCAGGAACACGCTACAAGAAGTCTTCACCGAGTGAGTCGAGTGAGTTATCGTCATGCCGTATCGAGTGACCGGCCAACGGCACGGGTTCCGCGCCTCCGGCCGCAAGGCGGCTACGATGATTATTGAGAGTAGTTTCCTGCACTCGCCCGCACCGCCATTATGCAGCAAGTTGAATTGGCATTTGCGCCCGTTGCGATAGCGACCAAGCTGCTGCTGTCCCTGGGCATCGGCCTCCTTGTCGGATTCGAACGGGAATGGTCGCACAAAGACCTCGGCGTCCGTACATTCGCCATCATCAGCTTGTTTGGGATGTTGGCTGCTCTGATAGCCCCATTGTTCGTCTTTATCGGACTGACCGGAGTGATCGCACTTCTGGTTGTCGTGAATGTCGGCGCCTTATGGACCCAGCGTCCGCTGGAAGCGACCACATCCGCAGCGTTGCTCGTGACGTTCGCGCTCGGCGTTCTCATCGGCCAGGGTCACGTGTTCACACCGACGGCCTCGGCCATCGTCATGACGCTGCTGTTGGCGCTCAAGCCCCAGCTCTCGCGCTTCGCGGGAGGTTTGACGCAGGAAGAGGTCAGGGGCGCCGTCCTACTTGGATTGATCGGTTTCGTGATCTATCCGGTATTGCCGAACCGCTTCGTCGATCCATGGGATCTCCTGAATCCTCGCGAGGCCTGGTTTACAGTGATCCTGATCGCGTCCATCGGATTCCTGAACTATGTGCTGCTCCGGCTCTACAGCGCGCGAGGGCTTTACTACTCCGCCGTGTTTGGCGGATTGGTTAACAGTACGGCGACGATCGCCGAACTCAGCCAGTCTGTGCAGACCGCCGGACCCAACGCCCGGCAACTGGCGATTGTGGTCAACCTGCTGACCGTCGTCTCCATGTTCGTCCGCAATCTCGCGCTGCTTTTGATTTTCAGTCCACCGGCGGGGTTCATCGCGGCCATGCCCATTGCTCTAATGGCGCTGAGCGCAGCCGCCTTTATCTGGTGGCAGGGCCGCGCTCCGGTTGATTCCTCCGGCCTCGCGATCGGCTCCCCGATATCGCTGCGTAAGTTAGTTTCGTTTGGAACGATTTTCATCGTCATCCAGGTGGCCGGCTCTTTGGCTCAACGCCTCCTCGGAGAATATGGGGCGGTCATCGTCAGTGCCCTGGGCGGGCTGGCGAGCAGCGCCAGTTCCACCGCCGCTGTTGCAACCCTATCCAAGCACGGCCAGATTCGCCCCATGATCGCGGCCGTTTCAACGGTGCTGGCTTCTATCGCAAGCACGCTCGTGAATTTGCCGATCGTTTATCGTGCGACCCGGGACCGCATCCTGGTTCGGAATCTCTTTTTCATTTCCCTGCTGATCACCATGTTGGGTCTGATCTCGCTCGGGGTCTTCGATGCCTTGAGACCTGGGGCGAAGTGAACCTGAACCGAGCCGCTGCCGGCCTTCCATGCGCCGGCGCGCCGGCTCATGCCTCCACTTTCCCCAACTTATCGAGCGCCGGGCGTATGCGCGCCGCGTCGCCCACGGCCACGATCTGCGCCCGCGAGACCGCGAGGTATTTTTGCGCCACCGCCTGAATCTCGGCCGCGCTCACCGAGTTCACCTTCGCGGGATAGCGCTCCCAGTAGTCCGCGGAGAATCCGTAGCGGTTCCGTAGGTAAGACTGATTAATCGCCTGCGAAGGCTGCTTCAGCCCAAGCGCGAAAACGCCCACCGCGTTCGATTTCGCCCGATCCAGTTCGTCGGCCGGAATCGGCTCGTCGCACAAACGGCGGAGCTGCTCTAGAACGATGGCGATCGAATCCGCCGTTGCGTCCGTCCGCACAGCTGCGTTCACGCGCCAGACTCCTGGAAAGCGGTAGGCGCTGTAGGTGCTGCCCGGGTTGAAGGCGTATCCCTTCTCGTCGCGCAGAATCCGCACCAGCCGCGAACTGACGGTTCCGCCCAGCACCCCATTCAGCACTGCCATGGCGATGTAATCGGGGTCGCGGCGTTCCATTAGCAGACCGCCGATCGCCAGCTCGGTTTGCGCCGCGCCGGGCCGGTCGATCAGCGCGATGCGCCGCGCCGAAGCCGGCTGGGGCGGAGGTGGCGGCGACGGATGGGCCTCGTCAGCTTTCCATCCGCCCAGCAGGTTCTCCATGCGCGAGACGAATGAGGAAGTCCGTACGCGCCCGATGCACAGCACCGTCGTCTTCGCCGGCGTATACCGCTCGCGATGCCATTGGGCCAGCATCTCCGGAGTGAGGGTGGCGATCGATTCGGCGGACGGAAAAACCACGGCCGCCGGATGAGATCCATAAATCAGCCGCTGCAAAGCGTCGTAGGTCAGATTCGCCGGCTGCGTGAGACGCAAGCGGCCGCGCACCCGCCATCGCTGCTTCAGCGTGCTGAACTCGTCGGCGGGGAATGAGGGATCGAGCACCACGGCGGTCGTCAGATCGAGCCACTCGGAAAAGTGGCTGATGAGTCCCGAGGCTTCGACCGCCGCTGCTTCCGCGGCCGCCGGCGCCGCACTGGTCAATGTGGCGCCCAACCGCGCGGCTTCGTCCGCAATCTGTTTGCCGCTGCGCCCTCCGCCGCCCTCCGTCAACATCTCGGCGGTGCATTCGGCCACGCCAGGGCGCGGCGAATAAATGGCCCCCGCATCCTCCACGTGAAAGCGTACCAACGCGATCGGCAGCCGGCTGTCTTCGATGGCCAGCAGGGTTACGCCATTCGAGAGCTTTACCGGCTCGGCCTCCGGAAGCTTTACGGTGAGGTTCTCGTGCGAAAACGGAGCGCGGTTCAAATGCTCCGCGGCGAAGGCTCCCGAGGCGGCCATCGCCAGCAGTTCCCGCCGGGTCATGGTTTCCCTTCCGGATTGACGATCATCACGGTTCGATTAGCAGCGGTCAGATATTTTCGCGCCACCCTTTTCAGGTCGTCCCCGCCGATCCGGCGCACTCGCTTTTCCCATCCATTGACCGCCTCCAGCCCTCCGTAGATGGTAAGAAATTCGTCGAAGACCTGCGCGCGCGCCGCGGTAGTCACCAGTGCGAACGTCCGTTTGCGAAGGTAGTCGGTCTCCACGCGTTCCACCTCCTCCTTCGGCACGCCGTCGCGCGCCACGCGATCGATTTCCTCATACACCATTCTTTCCGCCTGCGCGGGATCTTTGCCGGGCGCCACGAGCACCTGTACAATCAGCAGATTCGGACCCGCCGATGCCTCCACGCCCACGGTGGCGGTGGTGGCCACGCCGGCGGTCTTCACCAGCGAGTTCTGCAAACGCGAGGCTCCGCTTCCACCCAGCACGTCACCCAGCCCTTTGAGCGCGAACCAGTCTGGATCCATTCCTTGGGGAACTGCCAGGCCATGATGATCAAAGAGGCGGCGGTTTTGCGCCGGAGGAATCTGCTGCCGGTATCCCTCACGTGATCGTCAATCAGACGATGGCGCGCAAATTTTGGCCGGCGGAAGATGCAGTGGGCAAAACGGTGTGGCTGGGCGGCTGCGAGGGCGAGGTTGCGAAGCCCGGCGCCGTGATTGGCGTCGCGAGGGATGCGAAGTACCACGAGCTCAACGAAGAGCCGCAGCCTCTCTACTACCTTTCGCGCCATCAAGAGCCCGAACATTCCTTTTACTCCCTGATTGTTCGCACGGCAGGCGATCCGCGCCAATGGACCAAGCCGGTGCTCGATCTGGTGCGGCGACGGGCCGGAGAGTTGATTATCTACGATAGCGGCACGCTGGAAAATGCGGTGGCGCTTTCGCTGTGGGAAGTAAAATGCCAGGCGTCCCTGCTGTCCGCCCTGGGATTGCTGGCCATCGTGCTGGCGGCCATCGGCGTTTATGGCGTGGTGGCTTGCTCGATGGCACAGCGCACGCGCGAAATCGGCGTCCGCATGGCTCTTGGCGCGGCGCCTTTAGATGTGCAATGGATGGTCTTGGCGCACGGACTACGCGTTACAGCCATCGGGATCGCGCTTGGATTGCTGCTCAGCGCCGCCACGGTCCGCCTGCTGCGCAGATTCCTGTACGGATTGAGTCCCTTCGACTCTCTCGCGTTCGCCGCTGCCAGCCTGGCGTGGATCCTCATCGCCATGCTCGCCAGTTGGTATCCGGCCCGCCGCGCCACCGGCGTCGATCCGATGACTGCGCTGAACTTTGAGTGATCGCAGATTCTTGGGCCCCCGTCCCGCCTATTTTCTCGGGAGGGCTTCAGTTGCCTTCGCACTGCAGCCGCAAACCAGGATCGAGGAGGCTGATTGGAGGGATGCGTTCGTTCCATATGCTGACGCTCGATCACCGGATTTGACCGATCCACCTGGACAGAGTGGGCATATCGTCCATTAGAGCCGCAACGGGGATGGGTGCGGTCAAGCTTCCGAAATCGCCGTATTTGTCCACGACGCGCACATGTGCTCCCAATGATATGGTGTGTACCGAAACGCGAATTAGTTCTCGGAGGGCCGCTCGATGTGATCGATGACGAGGTGTTGAGCGGGGGCTTTAGCAGGTTCGAGGCGGAGGCCCAGTTTCTGTACGGCGGCCATAATCGCGCTAGTCGAATCTGAGGGATCGGGAGCTGTGGCAGCGGCGGCTGTCTCGTGTGCTCCCTCCCACGGAAACAGTTCCTGTTGCGTCAACTGGAGGTGGATATCGAACTTCCCCGTGAGACCGGTTCTGTCGATGACATCGCGGTCCAATGCGACAGAGAACTGGGCGCAAAGGTTGGCCAAGGTCGAACCGAAGGTGACGATTCCGCCACCTGTATCCGGCCCGAAGGGTCCACAAGGTGGGGGTTTGCCCGGTCCGAAGGCGGTCTCAGGATGAGCAGGATCTATCAGAGCGCAGCCACCCTCCTTGGACGCCGTGAGCTTGGCCCCGCCTTTTCCGATAACCAGCGCATAGACTGAGACTTCCTTGTAGTCTTGATGGATCTTAAGCTGGGATCGCTCTTCCAATAACGTTTGCAGCATGGGGCCGCGCATCATGCTGATAGTCTGAGGCGTTTCCGGCTTCGCGTCGATGGTGTAGCGCTCGGACTCGGCCCACGATGGCTCTCCGTCGATTTTCTGGTTCATCACTCTCTGCGAAAGCGTGGCGGCTTCGGGATCGGGTTTGGCGCTCGCATACCGAAGGTAAGCGAAGCGGATGAGGAGATCCACTGGCACGCATGTGAATCTTAATAGGCCGGGATCCCCTGGCGTGGCGGCGCCGCCTCCCCGCCCACGGCCGGGTGGGACAGCTCTGGGTTGGCATGGTTTGATGGATACTACTTCGAATCTCGGGCGCGGCGCGGATTCGGATTGCGCGCCCATTGGTGGCGCTTCCAGAATCCCAATTATGAGCACAACTGACCCAGCGAACAGGCCGGCGGTAAGTCTGAACCTTTCTGAAGAGTTGAGTCTGAGCACGATGCTGTTGAGCATGAGGCCAAAACCTGTAGCTAGCAGTCCCCCCGACGGTATCGATCTTACTCGATTCCGCCAGTGGGAACAACTGCTCTGCTGCACTCGCGACCAAGTTCCAGGAAAGAAGGCTCTCTGGAAACTTGTGCTCGCCGAACCGGAACCGTGGCCGTGTAGTTTCCAGAAAGCCCGTCTATCACCCGGAACCACACCTTTCCCCCGGAGGGCATCCCTTTCGTAACGAGAGCGTGATAGACTCCCACCAAAGGGAGGGCCTCGTGGGGAATTTCGCCGCTACCCTTGCGATATCGCTGTTGGTTACCCACTGTTGGGCGCAAAAGCCTTCCAGCGCGGGCGCCGCGGCGCCGATCATCCGCACGGAGACACGCGCCGTGCAGGTGGACGTGGCGGTGCGCGACTCGCATGGAGCGCCGGAGCGAGGGCTGACGAAGGACGACTTCACGCTGCTCGACGACGGGAAGCCGCGTGCCATCGCGTTCTTCAGCGCGGGAGTGGGAGATCCTGCGTCTGACGAGACGCCGCCCGTGCCGGCCCCGTCAACGATGCCGCGCGTTTTTTCGAACACCGCGCCTTCGAATGTGCCGCACGAAGCTCTGACCGTGATTCTGTTGGACGCCAGCAGCCCGGCTCTCGACCTGACTACCGATTTTATAGGCGTTGGCCTTTTGGCCCACGTCCGCCAGGACGCAATGGACGCTATGGCGAAGCTTCCGGCGAAGGAGCGGATCGCCATTTATCACATCAGCCCCGGCGGCCTGGAAATCGTGCAGGACTTTACCACCGATCGCGACCTTTTACGGGAAAGCATAAAGGCGTGGTCAATTCCGATGGATTGGAAACCGTGCGACCCCAGAGTCGACCCCGTCTGCGCGGCTCACCCTGAAATGAACGAACACCTTATCCGCATGGGTGCAATCAGCACGCTCGATTCCTTGCGCGTCCTCGGAGAGAAACTGGCCCGGCTGCCCGGACGGAAGAATCTGATCTGGCTGACGGCGGGTTTCCCGATGCGGTGGGTCGTCCAAATGGGGCCTCAGTCTCAACAGGCCCTTGCAAAATTGAACGACGCTAACGTTGCGCTGAACGCGATCGATGTGCGCGGCGTGGGCCCGGGCTTAAGGGATCCGGACGTAAATGTGATGAAGTTGCTGACCGAGGGGACCGGCGGAAGGACATATTCTCAAAATGACATCGGCGGGCAAATCCTGGAAGCTGACGAAGCCTACCGCACCAATTACACATTGGGCTTCTATCTCGGCGATAAGGAACGGGACGGTAACTTTCATAAGCTCGAAGTGCGCGCCAGTCGCGCCGGATTGAGCCTCAGCTACCGGAAAGGATATGTAGCAGAGAAGGCGTCGGGCAGTGCGCCGACGAAAGAATCACCCGAGACCGAGCTGCTGAATCCAGCCGAGGCCACAGATATCGGCATTACGGGCAGAGTCGATGTCACGCCTGGCGAGCCGAATCCCACGCTGCATTTGAAGCTATCACTCGACCCGCGCGGCCTCACGCCGCGGCCGCACGACAACGGGCCCGTAGTCAAAATCACGCGTATGTTCGCCGAAATGGACGCGCGAGGCGCGATCCTGGTGGAAGGGCAGGACTCGAAAGAGGTCGTCGTCCCCGCGAACTTGCACGATTTTCACTGGGAACAGTCGCTGCCGCTGGTTCCGGGCGGTGTGAAGGTGCGTGTGATTGTGCGGGATGAAGGGACGGGAAAAGCTGGCACGCTGACGCTACCGATCGGTGATGCCCACTGAAAACGTAACTGCAACTGGCGCCGACCGATTGCGCGAGCGTTGACAACTCGCTCACGAATTGACGGGGCGGGCCTCAAACTCCCGAAGAGTGGGCTTCTCGTACAGTGGCTTTCGTTACTCGGAGCCAACCCGGCAAATCGGCCGGTCAAATTTATCGTAGACACTCTACACCAAAAAATGTAGAATACCTACACAATGAACAACAAGGCGCCCTCCCGCGTAGAGCTCCTGCAAGGCACGCTCGACCTGCTGATCCTGCGCACCCTGCTGCCAGGACCCAATCACGGTCACGCGATCGCCAAACACATTCAGAGGACTTCAGAAGATCTGCTCCAGGTCGAGACCGGTTCTCTCTACCCGGCCCTCCACCGGCTGGAGGCGAAGGGCTGGATCGGGGCTTCCTGGGATCTGTCCGACAGAGGTAAGCGTGCCCGGTTCTATCGCCTTACGGCGCTGGGGCGCAGGCAACTTGCCAGTGAGCAATCCAAATGGCAGGCGTTCTCCCGCGCCATGGGATTGATCTTAAAACCCGTCGATCAGGAGGGGAAATGACATCGTTCTTTCGCAAATTAAGGTGGTTGACGCGGCGCCCTGGCAAGGAAGCCGAACTCCAGGAGGAACTCCAGTTCCACCTGGAAGAGGAAGCCGCCGAGCGCCAGTCGCAAGGCCTGGCCGACGCAGAAGCGCGGCGCGCGGCCCGCCGGGAATTGGGAAACGTGGCGCTAGTACAGGAGGACACGCGCGCCGCCTGGACTTGGACATTCGCGGAACAACTCGCGCAGGACCTTCGCTACGGCCTGCGTACGATTGCCGCCAACAAGACTTTCAGTGCGATGGCAATCCTGTCGCTTGCCTTGGGAATCGGGGCCAACACCGCGATCTTCAGCTTCATGGATTCGATCCTGCTGCGCTCGCTGCCGGTGGCCGATCCCGAGTCGCTGGTGGTGCTGAGCTGGCGCACGCCGCGCCCCGAATTCCACGGCTCGGACCGGCATGACGACAACTACAAGGACCCCAACGGGGGATACATCGGTGGGAATTTCGCCTACCCGGCATTCGAGCTGCTGCGCAAGAACGACTCGGTTTTCTCGAGCGTCTTCGGGTATCAGAGCGCCGGCGCTCTCAACCTGACAATCCGGGGCCAGGCCGAGCTCGCCAAAACAGAATACGTGTCTGGCGACTATTTCCGCGGGCTGGGAACTCCACCGGCCGCCGGGCGGCTGATCGCCCCGGATGACGATCGCGCGAGCGCTTCGTCCACGGCCGTCATCAGCTTCGCCTTAAGTCAACGGCGGTTCGGAGGACCTGAAAATGCGCCGGGGCAATCGATTCTGATCGACAATCTGCCCTTCACCGTAATCGGCGTCGCTCCGCCGGAGTTCTTCGGCGCCGATCCGGACAGTCCACCCGACATCTACGTTCCTATGCACGCCAACGTCGTCCTGGAGGCCCGGGATTACTCAGCCGCGACGTACTTCGACCCATACTACGATTGGGTTGTGCCCATGGCGCGATTGCGCCCCGGCGTCAGCGCGATGCAGGCGCAAGCGGCGTTGGCCGGCCCGTTCCACGAATGGGCGCGCACGGCGGATCCGAAGCGCCGGGAAGAGGACGTTCCGACCCTGGTGGTCCGGGAAGGCTCGGGCGGCCTCGACGGCCTGCGGCGGACCTACTCGAAGCCGCTATATATCCTGCTGACGCTGGTGGGCCTGATCCTGAGCATCGCATGCGCGAACATTGCCAATCTCCTGCTGGCGCGCGCGGCCGCCCGGAAGCGTGAAATCGCTCTTCGGCTGAGCCTGGGCGCCGGACGACTTCGGATCATCCGCCAGTTGCTCACCGAGAGCGTCCTGCTTGCCATGCTGGGCGGCGCGCTGGGTGTTGCGTTCGCCATCTGGGGTATCCGTTTCCTGACTCTGCTGCTGGCGAATGGACGCGAGAACTTCACCTTGCGCGCGGAATTAAACTGGCACGTGCTGGCGCTGGTGGCCGGGCTCTCGCTATTGACTGGCGTGCTGTTCGGGCTGGCTCCGGCTTTGCAATCGACGCGCATGGACTTTATGCCGGCGCTCAAGGAATCGCGGACCGGCGAAGCGCGCGGACACGGGTTTGGCCGGTTCGGCCTGAGCCGCCTCCTGATGGTCTCGCAGATCGCCGTCACGCTTCTGATTCTGGTTGCGGCCGGCTTGTTCCTGCGGACGCTTTCGAATCTGGCGTCCATTCAGCTCGGGTTCAACCGGGACAACGTGTTGACGTTCCAGTTGAACGCGCGGCAGGCGGGACACGGCGACCCCGAGATCGTGGCCTTCTACGAGGATCTTAGGACGCAGTTCAGCGCTATCCCGGGCGTCCGCGCCGCCAGTCTCTCGAATCATACGCTGATCGGAATGGGTACCAGTGCAGGGGATGTCCGCGTGGCCGGCGCATCCCAGAATGGCAGGATTTTGACCATCGGAGCCGGTTTCTTTACCACCATGCAGATTCCCCTGCTGATGGGTCGCGAAATCGACGAGCGCGACCGGCTCGGCTCGCCCATGGTTGCGGTGGTGAATGAGGCGTTTGCCAGAAGAAGCTTCGGCGATGGGAATCCTCTCGGCCAGCACCTTACCCCGCAGCATGGGTGCCCGAAATGCGACATCGAGATCGTGGGAGTATCCGCGAATACGCTTTATGGCGACCTCAAGGGAAAGGTGGAACCGACAGTCTATCTGCCGTTCGCACAGGGCGGCTGGGGACCGGTGCAGCAGATGGTCTACGAGCTGCGAACCGCGGGGAACCCGCTCAACTACGTCCATGCCGTGCGCGATCTGGTTCAGCGGGCGGACCAACGCCTGCCCTTGTCCGAAGTGAAGAGCCAAAGCGCGTGGATCAACCAGGAGATCAACCAGGAGATCACGTTTGCCCGCCTGTGCAGTGCGTTTGCGATCCTCGCGCTGGCGATTGCCTGCGTGGGCCTCTACGGGGCCATGTCGTACAGAGTCGCGCGCCGGACGGGCGAAATCGGCATCCGGATGGCGCTTGGGGCGCAACGCAGCCGGGTAGTTTGGATGGTCCTTCGCGAGGTGGTTCTACTGGCGGCAGTGGGGCTCGCGATCAGTGTGCCAGCAGCGCTTGCGGCGTCAAAACTGGTGGCATCGTTTCTCTTCGAAATGAAATCGAACGATCCGTGGGCTTTGATCGGAGCAGGGGCGATCCTGGCGACCGCGGCGATTCTGGCCGGCTATCTGCCCGCCAGAAATGCGTCTCGGATCGATCCGTTGACCGCACTGCGGCACGAGTGAGGCTCCCAGACGCGTCCCAAGAACGTTGCAGGCGCCTCGTGATTAGCGTCGGGTAAGTCGCCCCTCCTTTTTGGGTTGTTGAAGCCGCCGCCGTCTGCTCAGGAGCATTTCACTGAAACGCTCGGGGGCTTCATTCCACTATGAAACTGAAAGGTTCACGCAAAACCGAACCGGAGGGAACCATGAACGACGAAACGGGCGGGAATACTTCCATGCGCTTTCCCATGAGTTATAGGCTTCGCTATGTAACGGCGCCGCCTGCCGCTGAACGCACAGGCTCCGGCGAGACCGTATGGATGAGCCGCCGCGAAGTGGCTTTTCTCGCAAAGGGGCCGGCCAGTGTGGGCGACAAGGTCCGGATCTTCATCGCATGGCCGGTTCTGCTGAATGGCGCAGTTCCGCTTCAACTGATCGTGAACGCCGAGATCGTCCAGTGTTCGGGACCTCTGAGCGTCGCCAAACTGACGAAGCACGAGTTTCGCACGCGGGGCGTCCAATCTTCCTCGATGGTCGTGAGACATCCCGTGGCGCTGCCAGCCCCGGAGCAGTATCCGTTCCGCCGCATGCCCTACGCCGAGCCGGCTGCGGTCGCGAGCCGGCCTTGGCAGGAGGGCTTGCGGCCGGCTGCCGCCGCGGCCAGATAAAGAAAAACGCATCCCGCGTCATCTGTTTTACGCAGCCCCTCTATATAATAGATGGGACAAGCGGGTGGCGTAAGCGTGGAATTTCATCTTTTCGATGCCGAGTATGTACGGAAACTGGCGGATGGCGATGCCGCAACGGAATCGCACTTTAGCGCCTATTTCGAGAGATTCATTCTCACCAAATTGCGCGCCCGCAAGGTTTCCGTGGAAATGGCGGAGGATGTCTGTCAGGAAACGCTGCTCCGCGTGCTTAAGTCTCTGCGGCAGGGCTCTGGCGTTTCGCAGCCGGAGCGCTTTGGGGCATTCGTGAACGCGGTTTCGAACAACGTCTTCCTGGAGCTTACCCATAAGCAATCGCGCCACGTGCTGGTGGACGAGGACACGCCCGAGCCGGTGGACAAGGCTGCCGGTGCGGAGACCAAGCTGATTACCGAAGAGCGGAAGCAGATGGTGGCCGCCGTTCTCGAGGAATTATCGCCCAAAGAGCGCGAAATCCTGCGATTGGTCTTCTTCGAGGAGGCGGACCGGCGCCAGATCTCGGAGCAGTTTCAAGTTGACCCCGACTATTTGAGGGTGCTGCTGCACCGGGCCAAATCGAAGTTTCAACTGGCGTATAGCCGCCGGCAGAGGGCGTTTCAGCGCACCGTCGCGCTGTTTTTTCTTTGCAACGCTATGGTTCTGAAAATCACAATGGAGTAGCGGGCCGCGGAAAGAATGTCATTAATCTGGAACGAAACGCTCCGCGGCGGCACTACCTGACAGAGACTCGCATGGACCACAATCTAGCATCCGAAACGTACGCTGCGGAACGATACCTCCTCGGCGAAATGCCCCCCGAGGAAAGGGATGAGTTCGAGGAGCACTTTTTCTCCTGCCGGGTGTGCGGCGAGGATGTGCAAACCACCTCTGTGTTCATAGAGAACGCCAAAGCCCTGTTTCTCGAGCGGGATCTGCAGACTTCGCCGGCGCTCAAGAATGCGATGCTCTGGCGCGACTGGTTGAAGCGGGATTGGATCGGCTGGTTGAGGCTCCCGGTTACGGTTCCCACTTTTGCGGCGCTGTTGCTGGCGATGATCGTCTGTTACCAGAATGTCTCGGAAATTCCACGTCTCCGCAAACCTGTATCCGTGTCCTCACCCTTGGTTTTCGATGGGGAAACCCGCGGGTCTCTGCCGCATCAGTCCGAGGATATGCCGCTGCATTTTCAGATGTTGCTGTCGGATTCCACCGATAGCCCACGGGTTGCGATAGAAGTGATCGGCGCCAACGGACGAATGGTGCGCAGCGAAACCGTGGAAAGCCCTGGACTCAATCGACTTTTGGATGTATACTGCCCAGGCACGCTTAATCCCGGCCGTTACACTTTTATTGTCCGTACCGATCAAGGGGGAAAACCCGGTCCGGAATTGGGCCGGGGCCAGTTTGAGATATCCACCAAATATTGAAGGAGAGTAGGAGTTCATGAGCGCTGCGCCCGAACAACGATACCTGTATTCCGGACACACCGTAGGGGCTTCGGCCCAATTCCACCGCCTCGACAATGTGGAGAACCTGAACCATAGGGTCCCCGCGCTGGGCGCGAGCGTTCTTCCGGTGACGGGCGGCTTAGCCGTTGCCCACGTCGCCGACTATTCCTATGTCGTGGATCACCCGCGGCACAGGACCCTGCTGTCGGTCCGCCGCGTCGATTCCTCGGCCGAAGGCAGGGAGTACGGGGACCGTTTTGAAACCGAGGTGGGCGCGGAGGTTGAGTCCATCCGCGTGGTGGAGAAGCTCCATGTCGATTTCATCAAGTTCCACATGCTATCCACTCTGGAGAAGGGCAAGGCCGAACCGACGGTCTCGACCAGGGGTAACGAGATCGAAGGAATGCGCCTTGGCCGCGTGAAAGTGAAGCTGGTGCTGGATGAAGAGCCGCTCGAATTCTCTGGATCGAAAGAGCAGCTCGCCGCGTTCTATAAGAATAAGAGGGCGGATTACCACCTGGAACACTCATGGCGGTTCGGCACTCCGCCGGAGACGGATAAGCTCGCCTCACCATACGGCATGCACACCTATTCGCTGGTGCGTGAGATCAAGCTGCAGGGCTCCGAAGTAGAGAAGCAGGGCATATCGGTGGAAGGGTATACCATCAGATGGAAAGGCTTCGGACGCATTGTACTCGGCGAGGTTGTGCTGCGGGGTAACAGCCGGCAGGTGACGCTGGTGCGGCTGGCGATGGGTTCCAGTGCGGGCGGTCCAGGGTCGATGGGCTGTGGCCAGACAAATGGACAGCTCGGCAGCAGCTAGCGTTCACTTAGTGCAGGCGGATCAAGTCGCGGCGTTCACGCTCGTGTGAGCGCGCTTTGAATCGGGGGCGTTAGGTGAACAGTGTCGGGGTTAACGCTGCTGCGCTTCTCATTGCAGTCTCCATCGCGTCGTGCTCGCGGTTCGAATCGCCGGAGACGGCCTACCGCCGGGCTCAAACGGCATTCATAGCCGCCAGGCTCGACGAGGCGGCCTCCTACGCTGCCAGCGGCGCCTCCCGCTTCAGCAACGATCCAAACTCCCCGTGGTTTTGGAAATTCCGGCTCCTCGAGGCCGAAGCGCTCGCCGCCGAATCCAAGAATAAGGATTTGGAGAAGCTGCTCGGCGATCCGGTTCCTCCTCTTCCCGCCCTCGGACAATTGGAGGTCCGCCGCCTGATCGACCTTGCGCCCCTGCGACCCAGGGACGCGGCGGAGATTCTGCGCAAAGCCGGCGCCGCCGCGACCGATCCGGAACTCGAAATCCGCATCAAGCTGAGCCAAGGCATTCTCGCTTCCAAGGAAAGCGATGCGGGCGAGGCCTCGTTCCGCGCCGCTCTTGCAATCGCCGAGCGGTTGGGAAATCCCTATTGGCAGGCTAATGCGCTCAGCAATCTGTCATATTCGTTCAAGTTTCAGCAGCGCTATGAAGAGGCTCTCGATTTTGGGCTGCGCGCGCTCGCCGCAGCCGGTAAATTCCCGCGAGTGGCCGCACAGGCGCACGGCAATCTTGGCTCCGTCTATGGGTACCTGGGCGAGTTTGAAATGGCGTTCGAGCACGAGGGGAAGGCGGCGGAAATATTTGAAGCGATCGGCGCCCGCTACAACTGGATGACCGCTTTAGGCGAGCTTGGATTACTGTACGACCGCCAGGACCAGTTCGCAAAGGCGATAGCCACTTACAAGCGCGCCTTCGAAATCGCCCTCGATCTGAATAACAAAAGGGAGGCCCAGCGGCTCGCCGGGAATCTGTCTTTGACCTGTCTCAAATCGAAACAGTGGGATGCGGCCGAGGAGTGGAACAATCGCGCCTTCAGCCTTGCCACTCAGAGCGATGCGCGATACCTGCTCCCTACCCGTGAGAGGAATCGGGCGTTGATCGCCTTTGAGCGAGGGCGCCCCGAGGAGGCGGCCCGTATCTGCGAGGAGTTACTCCGAACCGTTCGCGATCAGCCGGAAATTCGCTGGTCGGTCTATGACTTGTTGGGAAGGATCGACGTTGCCGGCAAGCGATTCGCGAAAGCCAATGCGGAGTTTGCCGCCGCGCTCAAGATCATCGAAGGGACACGATCGGATCTCAACGCCGCCCCCAATAGAATCACTCTGCTTTCGCGGCTGATTCCGTTTTACCAGGATTATGTGGATGCTCTGGTCGATCAGAACGACGACGCCGGCGCGCTGCGCGTGGTGGAGTCAAGCCGGGCGCGCGTGCTGGCCGAACGGATGGGCCGTGCTCTGAAGCCGGAGCAATTCCCCAACCAGGCTGCGCTGCAGCAGTTCGCTCGGTCGAGCAAGTCGTCTCTGCTCTCATTTTGGTTTGCCCCCGACAGGTCGTTCGCGTGGTTGATCTCCGCGGGCGGCGTCCGCAGGTTCAGCCTGCCGCCCGCCGGCGAGGTGGAAGCGCTGGTCAGCCGTTATCGCCAGGTTGTGGAACACAATCTCCCCGATCCTATTACTGCAAACGACCCATCCGGCGCGGCTCTCTGGAGCAAACTGTTGTTGACCGAAATCGCCCCGCAGATACCGCCGGGCAGCCGCTTGATCGTGATTCCGGACGGCCCTCTGCATCGCCTCAACCTGGAGACCATGATCAACCCCGCGCCGGCGCCGCATTACTGGATCGACGATGTGGAAATAGCCATCGCGCCTTCCATCGCCATCGCCGCATACAAGTCTCCTGCCGTTTCGAAGCATGTGCCCTCGCTGCTGCTGATCGGCGCGCCCGACTACGCGGGAACGAATTACCTCACGCTTCCCAAGGCGGCCAGTGAGCTAAGCGACATCGAGTCGCATTTTCCGGGCGCCAATAAGAAGGTTTACAACGGCGCCCTGGCGTCTCCCGCCGCTTACGCCCAGGCCGGCCCCGGCGGTTTCTCGCTGATCCACTTCGCCGCGCACGCCGAGGCTAACGCCCAAATGCCGCTGGAATCGGCGATCGTTCTCTCGCCCCAGGGCGGCCAGGACAAGCTGTACGCGCGCGACGTAATCGACATCCCTATAAACGCCGATCTGGTGACGATATCCGCCTGCCGCAGCGCCGGCGCGCGGACCTATGCCGGCGAAGGTCTGATCGGCTTCGCATGGGCTTTTCTGCGAGCGGGTGCGCGCAACGTGGTCGCCGGCCTTTGGGACGTGAGCGATACCTCCACCGAAGCGCTGATGGACCGCTTCTACGCCGGCATCGCCTCCGGACAGGACCCGGTGAAGGCGCTACAGAGCGCCAAGCTGGCGTTATTGAAGGGCGATGTAGCTTACCGGAAGCCGTTTTACTGGGCGCCGTTTCAAGCGTACGTGGGCTCGGCGGCGCCGTAGTAGGGCGTGGTTGTGCGAGTTTGCCGGCGGCGGCTGATGGTCGTCTATGGTGCGCCGGCAGCCGCGTGTTCTGCGGCGCTCAGGCTCCGGAGCACGAGCGTGCGCCTTGACCTGGCTGCATGAACCCAGCCCCTTCTGTACAAGTTGTAGGGCGGACCCCCTGGTCCGCGCGGGTCCCCCTGGACCCGCTCTTCGCTCCGCAAAATCAGCCTCATGAAGCCGGTCTCCCGCAAATCTCCTCGGCCTCGGATGAGCCGCGCGAGAGATGTCACACGGCGCTCTACATTCGAGGAGACGGGTCAGTAATCCGCAATCGCACAGTAATCGCACCGCGCTCTCGAACTGCATCAGGAACGCCTGCGTGCAACGCCGCGGACGCGCTCCATCGCCGTGGATGCGCTTTCGAGTTTGCGGGCCCGCTCGGCAGGCGTGAGCCGCAATTGCTCAATCAGCAGCGTCATGTCGATGCCGTACTCTCGCGCGGCCTCAATGCGGCCGCCAGGCGCAGGGTGACGAAGGCGCTGCTCCGCACGCGCTAGTTGCTCCCCAGTTAGCGCCTTAAGTTCCGTCATCGCATGGTTCTACCGAATATTCGAAAGACTCCAACACGGGGCGATTGAGTGACAGCCCGATTTTGCGGAGCGAAGAGCGGGTCCAGGGGGACCCGCGCGGACCAGGGGGTCCGCCCTACAACTGAATGGCTATTGCGGCCGCGCCCCCGCCAACGAGGCCGTGGCCAGGCTTCCGCCGAGCCCCATGGTCTCTACCGCCGATGAGGGTACGATCACCATCGAGCCGCGCTCTTTGATCGCCTCATACAGCATGTTCATGGCGCGCAGATGCAGCGCCGTCGGGTTGTTCTGGTAGACCAGCGACGCTTGCGCGAACTTGTCCGCGATTTCGGTTTCCGCCTGCCCCAGAATGTTGCGGGCCTGGCGTTCGCGCTCGGCCTGCGCCTGCCGGGACATGGCGTCCTGCAGCTCCATGGGAATCTGTACGTCGCGAATCTCCACCGATTGCACGGTGATGCCCCATGGATTCGTTTTACTGTCGAGAATGCGCTGCAGCTCGAGGCCCAGCATCTCGCGCTCGGCCACCATCTGGTGCAGATCGTGGCGGCCAATCGATTCCCGCAGCGCCGTCTGCGCGCTCATGTCAACGGCTTGCGCAAAATCCTGCACCTCGAGGATCGATTTTTCGGCGTTCCATACCAGCCAGAACACGATCGCGTCCACGTTCACCGGAACCGTGTCGCGCGTGAGCGTCGATTCGGCCGAGACGCCGGCCACGCGCACGCGTTGATCGACGTACCGGCTGATGGAATCGACCACGGGAATGATGTGGTAGAGCCCCGGCCCGCGCAGGCCGATGTAGCGGCCGAAGCGCAGCACCGCGACCTTCTCCCACTGGTTGGCCATGCGGATGGCGAAGAGGAAATAGAGTCCAATCAGGGCGCCGGCCAGCATGGGATACGGACTTTGCGCGGCGACAGTCAGCCCGGCGCCGGCGGTTATGGAGAGTATGAACACCGCTAGACCAATGCGGCTGATGCGAGGGTCGAACGATTGTGAGCTCATGGTGTTATCTCTTGTTTTTTGGGCGATCGGCGTAAGGATCATTGATTTGCTCCAGTAATTCTTCAACGGTGAAACCGGCGGAACCGGCGCGCGCGAGGAAATCGGAAACCAGCTGGCTCAACTGGCGCTGCCGCTCGGCGTCGGGACGCTTCGGCTTCTGGCGGCTGATGAAAGTGCCCGTGCCCTGCTGAGTTTCCAGAATGCCCCGAATTTCCAGCTCGCGGTAGGCGCGCATTACGGTGTTGGGATTGATCGCCAGATCCACCGCCACCTGACGGACGGTGGGAAGCTGGTTGCCCGCGGCCAGCGATCCCGATGCCAGCGCGCCGGTCACCTGGTCGATAAGCTGCCGGTAGACCGGCACGCCGCTATCCGCATCCAGGCGGAAGGCGAAAGCGGCGCCGTTGCGTGTAGTGCTCATCTAGAATCATAGTGTACTAGTTAAGTAACACAATCAATCGGGTAAATGCCCGATCCGGCGGCATGGCAGGCGAAAGCGCCTGCCCCACTCAGAAGTGAAATTTGATGGCGGCTTGAAGCAGGCGCGGAGCGGCGGCGCTTACCACGCTGCCAAAATTCGGATCGTTGATCTGCCCGTCCACCGCGGACGGGCCGTAGAACTGCGCGTGATTGAACACATTGAAAGCTTCGACGCGTATATCGATCGATTTCGATTCCGTGACCGGCATCGTCTTGCTGATCTGCATGTCGAAATTATTGATGCCGGGGCCGTAGAAGAAGCGGCGCGCCGCGTTGCCTAATTGCCCTAGCGTCTCCGGCGCGAAGAGACTGGTATTGAATTCAGGCCGGCCGTTGCGTGGGTTGGTATTGATATCGAGCGGCCCCGCGGTCATCTGCGGCGTGTCGAGCAGTTGGTTGTTGACGCCGTTGCCCAGCGTCCCGAGCAGAGACCGGTCCGAATCGTCGGACAGCGTCACGGGGAAGCCGGTGGTGAAGCGGGTTGTGCCGGAAAGGCTCCATCCCTCGGTCAGCCGGTTGCGCCGGAATAACTGGTCGAATGGCAGAGTATAGGTGTAGGTGGCCACGAAATTCTGCGTCATGTCCCACGAGGAAATCACGCGCGTGAGGGCCGCATTGAAGGGATTGGTCTGCTCTCCCAGATTCGACGCTTGATCGATGGATTTCGAATAGGTGTAGCCCACCAGAACGGTGGTTCGCTTAGTGGCGGCAAATCGCAGGGTGGATTCCAGAGCGTTGTAAGCGGAATTGCCCACGGTCTTTTGGGCGGTGGTGGAACCGAAGTTAGGACCCAGGCCGACGCGAGTTCCCTGGTACACCTTGCCGGAGGCGGATGTGTAGACGGCGTCTTCGCCAAACGGCCCGCAGGTGGAGCTTCCAGGCGCCACCTCGCCCGGCTGGCTGAGACTCAGACACAGCGCGGGATTGCCCACATTCGTCGGAACCAGGACCAGCAGATGGTGGCCTTCATTGCCCGCGTAGCTTACCGTCAACAGAGTATCTTTGCCGATCTGCCGTTGAATCGAAAGCATGTAATTCTCGGTATAAGGCACGCTGTTCCGGTAGTAGAAATAAGGGTCGGCGCCGATCGGAGTGACAGCCGCAAAATTGAACCCCGTGAATGGATTACTCGCAGAGACATTATGCGGCGGGAAGTTCAGTGGAAACGGATCGGTGTTCTGTGCGCCGTCGGCGGAGTTGATGAACGGCGTAGCGAACAGTGGCGGCTCCGGGCTGAGATAGTTGTATCCATAGGGAGGCACGCCATACATGACTCCCGCCGATAATCCGGGAAAGGCCGTATAGAAGATGCCATAACTGGCGCGAATGCTGCTCTTACCCGGCTCGCCGAAGAGAGCTTTCAGGAGTCCATTGTCGAAGTGGGGAGAGTAGGCAAGGCCAAGCCTGGGAGCGAAGTTGTGGTACTGCGACGGCGTGAGAGTAGATGGAATGCCGGGATCGCCGGGTACAACCAGTCCATTCATCGCGTTGGGATAGAGGATGGATTGCTCGCCCGGAACGATGGTCTGAAGCTGATTGTATTTTTCCCACCAGGGCATGATGAGATCCCAGCGCACGCCCACGTTGAGAGTCAGATTGCCGGTCGCCCGCCAGCTATCTTCCGCGAAGGCCGCACCGTAACGATTACGCAGATAGAAGTGTTGGCCCGTAGTCTGGGTATAATTACTCGGAAACCCTAAGAGAAAGTCCGCGAAGGCGGAGCCGGTTTCGGTCCCATCGATATTGAACGTTCCATTGAACGTCGCGTTGGGCGATTCATTGACCTGGTCGCCGTGGAACTGGCCGCCGAATTTGAGCGTATGAGCGCCGATCACTTTCGAGACTGTGTTACTTACATAGAGAGTGTTGTTCCATTCATCGACGTTGGTGATCGGGACGCCCATCACGAAGGACGGGAAGACGATATTCTCAACGCCTTCAAACTGGGGCGCCTGGACCACGATGCCCGGCGTGCCCGCGCCCGTCACGAAGCCTTGAGACTGAAGACTTACTCCGAGTCCCCCTTGCGGCTGGCCGATATTATTCGCATTTCGCAGAAGGCCAATGTGGAATTCGTTAACGGTGGCAGCGCCAAGCACCTTGGTATCGCCGATGGTAAGCATCTGCGCCTGGCCGATGGTTAAGGCATCGAAGCCTGGTATGCTGGCGCCGCCCTGACCGCCGGGATAGGGATTGTCGAGCCGGTAATTGTCGACGAAGTAGTAGAAAGAGAGTTGACCGATGCGCGTATTCGCATCGAGACGTGCGCCGGCCTTGTCATCCCGCACTGTCTCCGGATACGCGGAAGTGGCGAAGAGATCCGTCCCGATGTTGGGCTGCGGAATGTATTTCAAAAGATTGACCGCCGGCGCCGACCAGGCCCTGGCAGGAATGACGGCGTTTGGGAATACACAAGTGGACGTGTTGGAACAGCCGGGCGTGTAATATGGCTCGCCTTGAGAGACGCCGTAGGCCAGTTCCTGAGTAAGTAGTTTGGCGGTATAAGGTCCACTCACCGTTCCCGTCAACTGGCTCGCAATATCGCTAAGGTTTCCAGTGCGATCTTGCAGCGAAGGCACGGAAGTTTCAGGCGAAGCGATGCCTTCCACGGTGCGCGTTCCCTGATAGTCGGCAAAGAAGAATACCTTGTTCTTCTTGACCGGGCCGCCGACTACGCCGCCAAACTGATTCTGGCGGAATGCGCCGCGAGTGTTATCGAAGAAATTCCTCGCGTCCAGGCGAGTGTTACGCAGAAACTCGAACGCGTCGCCATGAAACGCATCGCTGCCGGACTTAGTCACGACGTTAATCATGCCGCCGTTATAATTTCCGTATTCGGGGTCGAAGTTGTTCGTCAAAACACGGAACTGCTGGATAGAGTCAAGATTCGGGATGATCGAAGTTCCGCCGTTCATGTGCTCCTGCACGTCGATGGAATTCATCATGAATCCGTTGGACGATTCGCGCTGGCCGTCGATTGAGACATCGCCCGGATTCAGGTCGCCGGAGGGGTTGATGGTTCCAGTGACGCCCGCCATGATTACCGAAGTTGGCGTGAGGGTGGTCACGGGACTGACGCCGGGTTGAATCGCCAGCAGATCGGTGTAGCTGCGCCCGTTGAGGGGAAGCGCCTCAATCTGCTTGTCGGATACTACCTCGCCGAGATGCGTCGCCACGGTGTCGACTTGCGTTTGGATTGCCTCCGTGGATTCGGTAACCGTGACCGCTTCGGATCGCCGACCGACTTGCAACGCGGCGTCGATGCGGAGGGCCGCGTCGGTATCGACGGTGAGATTGGTCTTTTGTTCTGTCTGGAATCCGGTGGCTTCCAGGGTCAAATCGTAACGGCCCACGGGTAGCGCCGGAAAAGAGTAGAAGCCCTGCGCGTCGGAGGTCGTCTTGAATTCGGTCTTGAGCGCGGTGTTGATCAGCGTGAGTTTGGCGCCCGGAATCGCGGCGCCGCTGGGATCTTTAACCACGCCGGAGACGCTGCCGGCGGCGAATGCCCACAAGCACGACGCCGAAAGGAGAATCAGGGCGATGAGTTGGACTGACGGTCGCGCATCTGGAAATCTTTGTTTCACGCGGAGGGCCCCGTGCTTGGTAGCAAGATTCTCACTTTCGTAATACTACATGGACCGTGTTACAGATCTCAAGTTCGTAATACGGATCGCGAACTGGTTTGGATGTTGGCCAGTGACACTATTGGACCAAAAAGACAGGAGTGATGCTGACCGTTCCCGCGGAAGAACCGCAGTTGGCGCTATTGGGTATACGGAATTAGCGGTCGACACTGTTCACTTAACGCCTCCGGTTCGAAGCGCGTTCACACGAGTGTGAACGCTGCACGCAGGAGTGCGTGCGCCACGATTTGGATCCGCCTGCACTAAGGGAACAGTATTGGAATTAGCGGGGGGACCGGATCTTGGGGGCGGCTCCCATCCCGGCTGTTGCAACTCACTCGCATTAAGCGGCCGTGGAGGTTCCTGAGCCTTGAGCCTGGCAGGCCATGGGCCAGCCCCCCCTGTTTTCGGCGCAACGGCGGGCCTCGCTGAGGCGCTGATTCCGGTCGACCAGGCGGCGGATTCCGGCGCTCGAAAAATCAGACCCAATTTGCAGAATTTCCGGCGGAAAGTCGCGGGCCGGATCGTACTTTTCGCCCTTACTGTAGGCAAGCCGGGCAAGCAGTTGGGCCTCTTCGAGCGCCTGTTGATGGACGGCCTTGCGTTCAGCCCGCAGAGTGCGGAGCTGAGCCATATTCTTCTCAATGGCGCGGTGAATGCGCTGCTCATAGAGGGCCAGAAGCTGGAAATTGTCGCTCTTGGCGAGCCAGGTGCGGGCCTGGGAAAGCGCTTCGTCGATGGGAAGCTGGGCGGGGTCGTCCCGGTCCCGCGTGACGGGAGCGCCGAGTGCGCCGTTTTGGCCGAGCGCGAAGATGCCGGTTTCGAGGGCGCGTGCGCGCTTGAGACGCCAGTGATCTTCGGCGATGGATTGAGCGAGATCGCTCTCCAGCGCACCCACGGGTTGGAGAGATTCGCGGATGCCGGTGCAGTGCTTGTCGAAGGCCTGGTGCTCGTCGGCGGTGAGGAGGCAGATCTGGCCAGTGAGGCCGTGGCGATAGGCGTTGAGGCGGGTACGGTGCTTGCCTTTTTCGGTCTTGGGGCCGGTGGAATGCTGAGCGTTGGCTAAGTTGGCTTCTAATTGCGCGATGGTTGTCATGCGGGTTTTAACCTCTTGATAGAACGCAGCCCATGGGGCCGCGCCACTGACTTACCTCTAGCACGGCGTCTTGCGGCTGCACCGGTGGATTGCCTGTATCGTATTGAAAGGAAAGGGACGATTTATTTGGCGAAGGCGTGATCGGTCAGCGGCCAAGCGCGGAAAACCGGGGGCGGGACGCTTTTTTCCGATGGAATGCAGAGCCTTTTGGGGCGAATCGTCACGTGACTAGCTTAGCGAAGCCAGGCGGCGCAGAGCACGCGGCGTCCGGTACCAGCATCCAGTAGTAGCATCCGGTACCAGCGCCTCAGTACCGAAGCTCTTGAACCATTACCGGGACAGGACTAATATCCAGCTATATGGCACACGACGCCACAAAAACTCAGAAATATATCGACGACGCGCTGCGCATGTTCTCGTCCCAAACGAACCCTGTGGAACGGAACGTGCGCGCCTTCGCCTACCTTAGAGGGATGCGGCGGCGCGGCGATGAGCCGCTGCTCAAAACGTACTCGATTACCGTCCCCGACGATCCTGGCGCCCCCTTGGACGAAAGTCTGGCGGATGCGGAGCATTACATGTACGCCCGGTTCCTGGCAAGCTCAACCGGCGATATGACGACCAGGGCGCTCGTGACTGGCTATGAGACGAAGAAGTATATCGATCAGATGCGTGGAAAATTGCAGGATGCGCGCACTAATCCGAAATACCCCGTTCTGCCGCCGTCGTCGGACTCGATGCGCTGGGGATACAAAGGCGTCGACGACGGTCTTACCGATTACAGGGGGCAGCATGGCGGAGCTCTTGGCATTCCTGGTTCGGCGATCGTGGCAAACCGAAGTTGGATTACCGGGGGGGCGTATTAGATAGAAACTAAGAGTGAAAAGAGTGTTGGCCGCCGATGAACGCAGATGAACGCAGATAACGCCGATAGAGTTGTATTTTTTGAGTGGCGGTCTGTCAATGTCTAAGACGAGTTTCCGCGTATAGATCCGCGTTGATCAAACGCTCGATGTAAGCGGTGGCGGATAATCCCCCCGGCTTGAGGCCGCGCGCGAAGCCGTCTTCAACTTTCGGGCGGCGCTACCGAGTGCGACTGACTTGCGGGTCGAGAAAGCCGCCTGAAAGGCGGCTGCAGGCAGGATTGCCTGCCCCACAATGCTACGCGGAATAGCGGTTGAACTCGTCCACGCGGAAACAATGGGCCAGCGCGGTATCCCGCGTGATCCGGTTGGCGCGCACCAACTCGGCTAGCGATTGTTCCATCGTCATCATGCCCTCGGCGCGGCCTACCGAAATCTGCGAGCGAAGCTGATGGTCCTCGCCCTTGCGAATCAGGGCGCGCACCGCGTCGGTGGCAATCATAATCTCCGTCGCCGGCCAGCGGCTGACGCCGTCCACGCCGGGGATGAGCTGCTGCGCGATCACGGCCGCTAGCGACAGCGAAATCTGCTGGCGGATCTGCGGCTGGTTGGAGCTGCCGAACGAATCGAGAATTCGCGAAACCGCTTGCACGGCGTCGTTGGTGTGGAGCGTCGAAAATACCAGGTGCCCGGTCTCGGCGGCGGTCAGCGCCGTCGCCATGGTTTCCGCGTCGCGCATTTCGCCCACCAGGATTACATCCGGCGTCTGCCGCATAATGCTGCGGAGCGTGACGGCGAAATCGGGCGTGTCGCGGCCCACTTCGATCTGCTCGATGATGGAACTGCGGTTCGGGTGCTGATACTCCACCGGGTCTTCAATGGTCACCACGTGCGCGGCGCGGCGGGTGTTGACCAGATCGATAAGCGCCGCCAGCGTGCTGGTTTTTCCGCAGCCGGTGGGCCCGGTCACCAGCACCAGCCCCTGGCGGCGGTCCACCAGTTTTGCGAGCGATGCAGGCAGGTGCAGCCATTCGAGCGACGGAATGCGCGAAGGCAGCAGGCGGATGCTGGCGGCTAAGGTACCGCGCTGATGATGAATATTGATACGGAATCGCCCGAGGCCTTCGCGCATGAAGCTGAGGTCGACCGATTTCTTGCGTTGCAGCTCTTCAAGCTGCGAGGGCTCAAGTAAGGGAAGCAGCAGGCTGCGGACTTCCTCGGCGTCGAGCCCGGGCCCGCCGGCCAGGTTCAACGCGCCGTTGATGCGAAAAACCGCGGGAGCGCCCGCTACAATCACGACGTCGGACGCGTTGCGGTGGGCGGCGGTGGAAAGTAATTTATCGAGCGAAGCGGTGGATGCCGGAATGCGGCCGGGCGCTGTGGATTTCTGGCTGGGCGCGGCGCGGTTCAGCTCCGCGACGATTCGGGAAAGCTCTTCGTTGTCGTATTCGCCCATGGTGTGCCGATATCTAAAAGTATAGCTGGAGCGGATTGGGATGCCGGGGTAGGGGCGGGTTGGCAGGCGAAAGCGCCTGCCCCACTACTGTTACGATCCACCGGCGGCAAGACCGCCGGCGCTACTGTTACGATGCACTTACGATGAAGCTTCAGATTTTCTCGGACATCCATAATGATTGGAAGACGCTCGAACGGGTGCTGAGCGTGGAGGCCGATTATTACATCGCGGCCGGCGATCAGGTGACGTGGGGCAAAGGCATCGAGCGATGCGGCGAAATATTTGCCACGCGCGGCGATAAGGTCTACGTGTTGCCTGGGAACCACGAATCTGCGGACCAGATCGCCGGCATGTGCGCGCGCCACGGGCTGCACAATTTTCACGAGCGCCATTTCCAGGTGGGCGGGTGGCGCGTGGCCGGTCTCGGCTACTCCAGCCCCACGCCCTTCCACACGCCCGGCGAATATAGCGAAGCGCAAATAGCCGAGCGGCTGGAACGCTTCGCCGAGCTGAAGCCGCTGGCGCTCATCTGCCATGCGCCGCCTTTCGGAACCGCGCTCGACCAAGTGCGTCCCGGCGTGCATGCGGGGTCCACGGCCGTCCGCGATTTTATCGAAAAGTATCAGCCTGAATACTTCTTCTGCGGCCACATCCACGAAGCGCAGGGGGTGGAGATCGCCATGGGCAAGACGCGCGCGCGCAATGTCGGAAAAGCGGCGTATTTGTTAGAATTGGAGTAGTAAACCCACATGACACTCGAAGAGTTGGAACGCGAATATCAGCCCCTCCGCGAACAGGCGCTCGCCGTGCGGAGGTATCTTTGACGCTCCCGCGCAGAAACAGAAACTAGCCGCCACCGACGAACAAGTCTCCGCGCCGGAATTCTGGAATCAGCCTGAAAAAAGCCAGAAGGTGATGCAGGACCGCAAGCGCCTGGAAGAATTCATCGCCAACGACGAGGGGATTCATTCCATGACCGACGACCTGGACACGCTGTTCGAATTGGCGCGCGAGGGCGAGGACGTGAGCGCCGACATCGTGCGCGAGATGAAGCCCTACGCGGCGCTGCTGGAGCGCCTGGAGACGGCCATGCTGCTCTCCGGCAAGAACGACGCGCGCAGCGCCATCGTCACCATTCATCCCGGCGCCGGCGGCACCGAAAGCCAGGATTGGGCCGAGATGCTGCTGCGCATGTACCTGCGCTGGGCGGAGCGCCGGGAGTTTAATACCGTAATCACCGACCGCCTGGAAGGCGAAGGCGCGGGAATCAAATCGGTGACTTTCGAAGTGAATGGCGAGAACGCGTACGGATTGTTGCAATCCGAAAGTGGCGTACACCGCTTAGTGCGGATCTCGCCCTTCGACGCCAACGCGCGGCGGCACACCTCGTTCGCCTCCGTCTTCGTCTACCCGCAAATCGACGATGAAATCAAGATCGACATCAGGCTGGAGGATCTGCGCATCGATACGTTCCGCGCGTCGGGCGCGGGCGGCCAGCACGTGAACATGACGGATTCGGCGGTGCGCATCACCCACTTGCCCACCAACACAGTGGTGCAATGCCAGAACGAGCGCTCGCAACACAAGAACCGCGACACCGCAATGAAGCAATTGCGCGCAAGACTCTACGACCTTGAACTGGAAAAGAAGCGCGAGGAGACGCGTAAGACCGAAGATTCCAAGCTGGAGATCAACTTCGGCAGCCAGATCCGCAACTACGTCCTGGCGCCTTATCGACTGGTGAAGGACTTGCGAAGCAGGCTGTCGCTGGGCGATGTGGATCGCGTGCTGGAAGGCGATCTGGACCCGCTGATCCACGCGTTTCTGGTGTGGCGCAAGACGGGGCGCACCGCCGGCAAGGATGACGGCAAGGACGATCTGCCGGAGTGAGTCCCGGCGTGCCCAATCTCGGTGTGCCCGATGTAGCCCATGCCGCCGCGCTGATCCGCGCCGGAAAACTGGTGGCATTTCCAACCGAGACGGTTTACGGACTGGGCGCGAATGCGCTCGACCCCGCAGCCGTGGAGCGGATCTTCGCGGCGAAGGGGCGGCCAAAAACTAGTCCGCTGATTGTGCACGTGGATTCCATCGAGATGGCGCGCGGGTTGGCCGCCGGGTGGCCTGCGGCGGCGGAGACATTGGCCCGGCGTTACTGGCCGGGTCCGTTGACGCTGGTGCTGCCGAAGCGCGATACGGTCCCGGACATCGTGACCGCGGGACTGCCCACGGTCGGCTTGCGGATGCCCGCGCATCCGCTGGCGCTGGAGCTGATCCGCGCGGCGGGCGTGCCCATCGCGGGGCCCAGCGCGAACCGCTTCACGGAGCTCTCGCCGACGGCTGCATCGCACGTAGCGGAAACGCTGGCGGACTACGTACTCGACGGCGGACCGGCGCGCGTGGGCATTGAATCGACGGTGCTGTCTTTGGTTGGCGAGTCGACGCTGCTGCGGCCGGGCGTGATTCCGTTGCCGGATCTCGAAGCGCTGATCGGGCCGATACGCATCGCGGGCGCGCCGGCGGCGGGTGCGCATGCGTCGCCAGGGATGCATGAGAGGCATTACCGGCCGCGTACGCCGCTGGTGCTGTTGCGCGCTGGCGAGGCGCTGCCCGCAGGCAAAGGCATCAGGGCTGAGATGCCCGCGGATCCGCGCGAATACGCCACGGTTCTATATGAGACATTGCATCGGTTGGACGCGGAGGGGTTGGATTGGATCGCAATTGACGAGCCGCCGGATGCGCCGGAATGGGCTGGCGTGCGGGATAGGTTGCGGCGGGCCGCTGGGTCTTCAATTACCCGGCGATAGCCGGGGATTAGCTTGCACCGTCGAAAGACCCCGGCCTTGCGGCCGGTTGGCAAGCTGAAGCATACCCTACCTTAAGTAGAATAGCGGTGTAAGGAGGGCGTACGCGAAATGTGGGGATGGAATTCGCTCGAGCGGCTGTGGCAGGATGTACGCTATGCGCTGCGCGGGATGCGGCGCAGCCCTGGATTCACGGCCGTTGCGGCGCTGTCGCTGGCGCTGGGAATTGGCGCCAATACCGCCATCTTCAGCCTCATTAACACCCTGATGCTGCGCCTGCTGCCGGTTGAGCATCCGGAGCAACTGGTGGAATTCCTGAATCAATACCCGGGCGATCCCGCAGTGAACGCTTTCTCGTGGCAAAGCTACGAATACTTTCGCGATCGCAATCATGTCTTCTCGGGAATTACCGGCGTTCACCCCTCCCGTCTGAATGTGCGCGGCGAGGGCCTGGCAACGGAGATTGCCGATTGCGAATCCGTCGCCGGGAACTTCTTCGAGGTGCTTGGACTGAAACCCGCCATCGGCCGCCTTTTGGGACCGGGGGACGACCGCATCGGGGATCCCGCTTCCGCCATCGCCGTAGTTAGCTGGCCGTATTGGAAGAGCCGGTTCAATCTGGACCCTGCAATTCTGGGCAAGAAGATCACGCTGGAAGATGTGACGCTGACAGTAGTCGGAGTGACTCCGCGTGAGTTCGATGGATTGCAGGTAGGATTCCGGCCGGACGTGTGGGTCCCATCGGCGGTAGAGCCGATGATTCATCCCGCGAGCCGCAATGGACCCGTCCAGGTGCGCCCCGGAGCGCTGCAACTGGTCGCGCGGCTGAGGCCGCGAGTGTCCATCGAACAGGCGCGCGCGGAAATGGCGGTGCTCTTCCGGTGGACTCTCGAAGAGAGAATCAGGGCCAGCAAAGACCCCGTCACGCGCCAACTAACGTTTGCAGTGGAACCCGCGGGCGCCGGTTTATCCACGAGTCTGCGCAACCAATTCGCGAAACCGCTGCTGGCGCTGATGGCGGTGGTGGGCCTGCTATTGCTGATCGCGTGTACCAACCTGGCGAACATGCTGCTGGCGCGCGGGGCAGCCCGCCGACACGAAATGGCGGTCCGCGTCGCACTGGGCGCCGGCCGGTTTCGTCTGATGCGCCAGGTATTGACCGAGTCTCTGCTGCTGTCCGCAGCGGGCGGCTTGCTGGGTATCTTGCTCGCGTATTTCGGCGCGGGCGCGCTGGTGCGCATCATGACATCCGGACGGATGATCGGGCCTCCCATCGATATTCAAGTGCGTCCGGACATGCGGGTACTGCTGTTCACCGGCGGCGTGGCGCTGTTGACGGGCCTGCTGTTCGGACTGGCTCCCGCGTGGAGCGCCTTCGCTTCCGGGTTGGCGTCTGCGCTGCGAGACAGCGGCCGGGCGGGCGAGACGAGGCTCCGCCGGCTTTTCGGCAAGGGCCTGGTGGTGGCGCAGGTGGCTTTGTCGGTGGGGCTGTTGAGCGCTGCCGGCCTGTTCATCGGGCACCTGTCGAATCTGGAGCACATCGATCTGGGCTTCCGCCGCGACCACGTTCTGCTGCTGACACTCGACCCGGCGCGCAGCGGATATAGCCCCGCGCAATTGTCACGTGCTTATCGGGAACTGCTGGGGCATCTGGAGGCTATTCCGGGCGTGCGCTCAGCCACCATCAGCGGGCCTGGACCGCTCTCGGGCGCCGGCGCCAGCCGCTTTGTAGCCGTGGAAGGTCACCCGGAAAGGCCGGAGGATCGCCGCTACATTTCGGTAAACTGGGTTGCGCCGAAGTACTTCGAGACACTCGGGACGCCGCTATTGGCGGGACGCGATTTCAGCTTCGAGGACCGCGACCGGGCGCGCGTGGCGATCATAAATCAGTCGATGGCGCGCTATTATTTCGGCGGCGGCAACCCCGTCGGAAAGTATGTGACGTTCGACGGCGAGAGTGGGCCGTACCAGATTGTGGGAGTGTCGGGCGACGCGAAATACTACGAGATTCGCGAAGCGGCGCCGCGCACCATCTATCTCAACACGTTCCAATTTCCGCGGCCGGGGTCGGCGTTTGCGCTCCGCAGCGGCATCGACCCGGAGGCGGTTGTTCCCGCAGTGCGCCGGACTGTGCGCGAATTGCTGAGCGCGATGCCGGTGGTGCGCGTCACCACGCTGGCGGACCAGGTGGATGCGACCATCGTTCCGGAGCGGCTCGTCGCCACGCTCTCGGCTGTCTTCGGCGCGCTCGGAGGGCTGCTGGTGGCTATCGGGATCTATGGACTGCTGGCGTACACGGTGGCGCGCCGCATCAACGAGATCGGCATCCGCATGGCGCTGGGCGCGACGCGAGGCGGCATTTGCCGGATGGTGCTCGCGGAGGCGCTGGGGATGAGCTGCGGCGGCCTCCTGATCGGAGCGATCGCCGCATACTGGGGCAACCGCCTCGCCGGGACACTGATCCAAGACCTTCCGGTGAAGAGCGCTTTCCCGATTGCTTTTGCCTCCGTGACCATGATTGCCATAGCGCTGCTCGCGGCGTACGTACCGGCACGGCGCGCAGCGCGCGTGGACCCGATGGAGGCTTTACGATACGAGTGACCGAGTGGCGCGGGCCCATGGCCTGCGTTGCGCGCCTGTAAGCTTTACGATACGAATAGTGCAATGACACGGCGGGATTTCCTGTGTACATCGGCGTGGACGTCGGCGCGGACATCAGCGTGGACGTCGGCGGCGGCAGTTATCCCGTCAGCGACGCAAGCGCCGCTAATCGTGCCTGTTCATCGAGTGATGGATATCCGGACGAAGTGCACGCCGGATCAGTTTCGCCGCTTCTGGTGGCGCATCTGGCCGGAGGCGGTCCGGGACTTCAACCGGGGCGGCATTCAACTCCAGTGCACCGATACGAAAGGCGAGATTCGCCTCTCGCCCGGCGACAGACCGATATTCGTCGGGCTTCAGCGGGGCGTAATCAACCTGGTCATAACCGATCACATTCCCATGGCCTGGGACCACGCCCGCTCGCTGGCGGGAGTGACCACGGTGTACGAGGGGTATCATTTGTGCGTGATCGCGATCAGCTATGCGCATGGTCATCAAGTCCCGTTCCTTTCGGTCAACACCTGCGTGCATGAGTTATTACACCTGCTGCTGCAGGACGTCTTCATGAAGCGCCCGAAGTGGTACCAGACTAACGAGCGCGAATTCCGGGACGATGCGTACGCAACCCGGCTGTGGCTATTTCACGACGGGGCCGCGATTCGGGAGTCGGCAGCGACCTATCTTAACCGCTTGCGAGCGGCCAACGCCGCGCTAACATCGCTCGAACTGAGGCGTTAGCAAGCCGGTCCGCTAACTGATTCCGCTATTCGCTCGCTGCTCCCGAACGCGGCGCCCCAACACAGCCCACCGGCTGCCCTTTCACAATCGGCGGCGTGGCAACGATGTAGAGCACCACTCCATCGAGTGGCGAGTGTACTTCGGCGATCGCCGCGCCGAAGAAGTCCGTGATGCGCGCCAGCAACTGCCCTTTCCGCACGCGTTCTCCTCGCTCCACGTGCGGGTAGAGGATGCCGGTCTCCGGGCTGGTCAGCACCTCGGCCGGGTCGAGATAGACCGCGTCGGAAAGCGGCGCGGGGCCGTCGGGCATCATCTTGAGCTCGCGCAAAACGCCGAGCACGCCGGCGGCAATCTGGTCGACGCATAGAGCGTCGCTGGTTCCCAGATACCCGCTCTCCACGGTCATCGCGGGCTTGCCGCGCGTGATGGCCGTGTTCGAACAGTAGATGGAGCGCGCCGGGTCGGTAGGGCGGCTGCGGTCGATCACAATATGGTCGATGCCAAACGCCAGGGCGAGCCGCGCGATGCTTTCGTTCATCCGCGCATCGGCGGTGACGGTCTGGTAGACATACGGACGCAGCGATTCATTGCCATCGCCGCAGTGAAGGTCCAGCACGTAATCGGCGCGCTCGATGATTTGCGTGGTGATCGCGTGAGCGATGCGCTCCGATACGGTGCCGTCGGCGCGGCCCGGATACTGCCGGTTCAGATTCTTCCCGTCAACCGGGCTGAAGTAGACGGTGCGCCCCAGGAACGACGGCATGTTGGCCACATGCACCAGGATCACCGTGCCGCTGAGCGTGGCCGCGTCGATCTGGGCGCGCAAGCGCTGCAACGCGAGAATGGGCGGATACTCATAACCGTGGTTGCCCGCGATCAACGCCAGCGTAGGGCCGGGGAGCGCGCCTTCGATGGTGGTAACGGGAATCTGCGTACCGGCGTCCTGCGCGGCGGGAACCTCGATCATGCGCGATGTCACGCCATCAGTTTAACCCGGGTTTCTGGGTTTGGTAGCCGGCGCTAAGCGAACAGTATTGCGGCGAGGACCCAGCTGATACCGACTCTCCGTTCGAGGAACTAATGGTCGCCGTATTTCTTTTCACCCGCTTCAATGCGCACCGCGAGCCGGTTCTCCGGAGGCGGCAGCGGGCAAGTGGCGTAGGGCGTAAAAACGCATGGCGGGTTGTACGCTTTGTTGAAATCGAGAACCACTTTGCCGTCGCGCGGCATTTCGGAATAGAAGAACCGGCCGGCGCCGTAGGTCTCGTTGCCCGCCGTCTGGTCGCGGAAAATGTAGAAAAGCTCCTTCGCGCCGGGCTCTTCGATGATGGGACGCAGCTTTAATTCCTGCCCATGCAACCGGAAGACCGCGTAACCGGGACTCGGCGATGGCGAAGTCTGTCCGAGCATATTCAGAATGGGGATGTCCCGCGGCTCCGCCACCCACCGCGCAGCGACCCGGTACTGCTCGCTGATCGGAAAGCTTTCGAGGCCATGGAAATTGCGGCGGGCCTCGCTCTCCGGATCTTTCACGCGAATGCCCACCTTGTCCGAGCGTTGGATCACAAAGAGATTCACACGGCCCACGTGGATCGGCGCGCCGGCGTCATCCGGCTTGATCTCGCGGCCGTTCAGGGTCACTTTGCCGTTGTGAAATTCAAACACACCGGCCTGCGCCGGGCCGTCGGGCAGCGGAATATCGCATGCGGGATCTTTGCCAAAGCGGTTGGCGCCCTCGTGAAACCAGGCGAGTCCCGCGAGCGAGAGCCATCCGTCCGGCGCTTTGAGCTTGGCTTCGCGCTCCTGGCGCCATTGGAGGATTTCCGATTCGTACGTGGACACGGCCAGCAGCGCTCCCGCGCCGAGCAACACAAAGAATGCGCAGCGAAGCATTATTCTTCTCCGGCTGAAGCGATCAGTTGTTCCAGCATTCCAGCGAATTGTTCCGACTTGCGCCCCACGCGGTTTTTGAATTCGCTCAACTCGCGCTCCAATTGACGCAAATTATCGGCCAGATGCAGGCACGCCAACACGGCCACATGGGTGTTATCGGCGTTAGGCGCCTTGGAAGCGATGGCCAGCATCAAATCGTCCACGCTAGCCGCCAGGGATTCCACTTCGCGCGGGTCGCCGGAAGAGCGCAGCGTATAAATGCGGTTCAGTATGGTGACGCGGACCGGTTGTTTTTCGGCGGCGTCCACGGCGCTATGCGCTCAACTGGTCGATCTGGCCGAGCAGCTTCTCGATCCGCGAACGGACCTGCTTGCGCTCGGACTGCAGCGTTTTGACTTCTTCGGAGAGGCGCGCCGCGGCGGCTTTCGCCTCGGCTGCCTCGTCCATAGCGGCTTCCTTCTCTTTTCGCAAGCGCGACACCAGGTCGATGGCGTGCTGAATGCGATCTTCCAAACTGCTCAGGGTGTCGGCTTCCTGTTCGATCGGGCTCATACGTTGGCTCGTCTTATGCGTTTTCAGGGGGTTTGGATTCCGCCGCGGGCTCGGCCAGTGGGTGCCTGGCTTCCGGCTCGGGCTCGGCCAGTGGGTGCCTGCCCTCCGGCTCGGGCTCTGCATCCGGCCCCGGTTTCGCTTCCAGTGCGGCCTTAGCGGCCTGCACCAGACTGAGGAATCCGGCTTCGTCATGCAGCGCGATATCGGCCAGCACCTTGCGGTTCAGGTCGAGCCCGGCGGCCTTTAATCCACGCACAAACTGGCTGTAGGAAACGCCCGCGGCGCGGCACGATGCGTTAATTCGCACGATCCACAGCGAGCGGTATTCGCGCTTCTTGAGCTTGCGTCCGACGTAGGCGAACTTGAGGCCGCGCTCCACCGCTTCCTGCGCGGCGCGATAGAGCTTGCTCTTGGTGAGAAAGTAACCGGAGGCTTGCTCGAGGACTTTTTTCCTCGAGGCCCGGCGATGGGTACCACGTTTCACTCTAGGCACGTTTCATCTCCTTATATCAGTGCTGCTGATTGGCGAATCGGGCACGTGCCACGCGCACCGTTCGCACAAATCGCTCCCCCGGTTCTAGTAGGGGAGCATCCGCTTCAGAACTTTTTGGTCGGCCTTATCGGCCACCACGCTCTTGTGCAGACTCTTCTTCCGCTTGTGCGGCTTTGAGGTCAAAATGTGCCGTCCATAGGCTCTGCCACGGACGATTAAGCCCGTGCCGGTTTTCTTAAACCGTTTGGACGCACCCTTGTGTGTCTTTAGCTTCGGCATAGATTTCCTGATTCAGATGGATCGTTACAGGAGGACTAAAAGATTATAACACGGGGGAAAGCGTACGCAATTCTCTCACCGCCGCGGCCACCTGGGAGGCGGCGCAATCGATTTCCGCCTGCGTATTCGACCGCCCAATCCCAAACCGCACCGGGCACTGGAGCAGCGATGGCGGCAGTCCGAGGGCTTCCAGAACGTAGCTGGAATCGTATCCCGACCCGCACGCCGATCCCGCGGAAACGGCGATCTCCGGGATGCAGGCGAGCAGCGCGTCGCCATCCACGCCCTCGAAGCTCACGTTCAGGTTTCCAGGCAGCCGATGCGCCATCGTGCCATTAATGTGCATAGCCCCGCCGATACCGGCGGATGCCTCCAGCTGCCGCAGCAAGCTGTCGCGGAGCGCGCCGACCCGGATCGCTTCCCCGGCCATTTCCTCCGCCGCGATGGCGCACGCCTCGCCGAACCCGACAATTCCGGGGACATTCAGCGTGCCCGAACGCAGTCCGGATTCATGCCCGCCGCCGTGGATTTGCGCCATCAGCTCTACGCGCGGGTTCCGCCGGCGGACATACAGCGCGCCGACGCCCTTGGGTCCGTACATTTTGTGCGCGCTGACCGAGAGAAGATCGATATGCGCAGCCTCCACGTCCACAGGGATCTTGCCGAACGCCTGGGCCGCGTCGCAGTGGAACAGCACGCCGCTGCCGCGGCAGATCTCGCCGATTTCCCGGACCGGCTGGATCGTGCCGATCTCGTTGTTGGCGTGCATCACGCTGACCAGAATCGTCTCGGGAAGGATCGCCGCGCGCAGCCGGTCCAGATCGAGCAGGCCATCCGGCTCGGGCGGTAGAATTGTGACCCGAAAGCCGGCGCGCTCCAGGTGATGGACCGTATCGAGCACAGCCTTGTGCTCGGTCGCCATGGTTATCAGATGGTTGCCCTGGCGGCGGTAGGCCTCGGCGGCGCCCTTGAGGGCCAGATTATTGGATTCGGTGGCGCCGCTGGTGAAAACGATCTCGCGTTCTGTGGCTCCGGCAAGCGCGGCGACACGTTGGCGGGCGCGTGCCACGGCGCGGTCGGCTTCCCATCCGAAGCTGTGGCTGCGGCTGGCGGGGTTGCCGGGCTTGGCCGTGAAGTAGGGAAGCATGGCCTGCAGCACGCGGGGGTCGACAGGGGTGGTGGCGTGATGGTCCAGATAAATCGCGGGCATCAAGAACTATGGTGACACGCTGTTAACCGGCCGATGCGGGCTTGCACAACTTCCCCCGGCGGGACTTGCGGGCGCTGGGGATTTCACGTCTCCTGTGCCTTCTCCAGCTCTCAACCCAGCTCTCAACCCAGCTCTCAACCCAGCTCTCAACCCAGCTCTCAACCCAGCTCTCAACCCAGCTCTCAACCCAGCTCTCAACCCAGCTCTCAACCACTGAGGCGGCCAGTCGTCAAAGTGCCCGATTTCCTGATCGTTGATGAGGAGGGTGTACAGATGGTCTTCGGGGAAATCGTTAACGCGAACCGTCCAGCTGTCAGGCACGGCTTCGGCGCGCCAAAACGCTGTCTGGTCCTTCGTTCTCCACCAAGTGAGTTTCCCGTTCAGGCAGCCGCCCAAAGGAATGCTCTCGTCGGTGAGGGGATGCTTCATATTCCTTCCTCAATTTTCATAGTATGCGAGGCCCGTGCCGTACTTACGTAGGAGCTCGTCGAGGCAGCGTGGGCGCGTGGCCATTGCTGATCTGCGATTCTGGCAAGGGTTTCAGCGCGGTGTGTGGCCGGGACCCGGTCGGCACACACGACGGTTAAGAGGCCCCAACGCGCCATCCTGCGCGGCGGCCTGTGGTCCGGCGATTGTCCAGCTCGGCTCAGCGGTAGGCCTCGCGGCGGTTGCGGATGCGGAGGACGCGAACGATCTCGCCGTCCAGGTGGAAGCGGACCCGGTAGTCGCCGACGCGGAGGCGGTACTCAGGCGGGTCGATCCCTGGAGTTTTTTCACGTCGCCAGCGCCGGTTTCGGCGAAACGCTCAACGGACTGTTTGACGCGGCGTGCGACGCCCTTATCGAGCGCCGCCATGTCTCCCAGCGCCGTCTCAGTCCATTCGATCTCCCTCAATCGAGTCCCAGCCGCCGCATGCCTTCTTCATGCGGGATCCCCTTGCCACCATTCCGTTTGAGCCAGTCGCGCGCTTCGGCGACGGACTGCTTTTCATCGTCGCTCTCCGGTTCGTCGTCGACGGGCGCGTTGCGGAGGGCGGCGCCTACAGGATCGACAATCGTTTCCAGCAATCCGACCAAGGCCGAGATCTGTGTTTCAGGCAGACGGTCGATCAACTCGTGGGCGTGTTCGCGGTCGCTCATCTTGTTTTCTCCTCAGGCCGCCAGGCCCGCGACTATCCGGCCGCCTCGTGAGAGCTTCCGAATCACGTCAAGGGTGGGCTGCGACGCGCGGGCCCCGTAGCCCTGCATCTTCGTGATACCCAACCCGAACATCTCTTCGGCATAGGGATAGCAATCAAGCGCGTTGGCCATGTTGGTCTCTGTTACGGTACTGCAAAGATGATCACATATTGATGTTAACGGGTTACAACCAAAACCCTGGAAAGGCCACAAAGGACCCTGCACCCATACGGACCGCGGATGCGGCCGCCAAACGCAACCGATCTAAATCCCGTGACGCAGCTTTGCAACTTCTTGCAGCCGAGCCAAGTACCCCCTCCGCCAATATGACTTGTAGCGCCGCAGCAAATGACCGATACTAACGTTGAAGGCATGGCGAGACCCCTCATCGCACCCGAGACAGAGACCATTGAGCGCGACGATCTGGTTCCCCTCTACCGCGTCGTCCTGCTCGACGATAACGATCACACCTACGATTACGTCATCGAGATGCTGCAGAAAATTTTCATCTTCAGCCTCGATCAGGCTTACCGGCACGCCGAAGAGGTGGACCGGTGCGGGCGAACCATTGTGATCACCTGCGAGCTGCCCGCGGCGGAGTTTGCGCGCGACCAGATCCACGCCTATGGCCCGGATTGGCGGCTGGAAAGGTCGAAAGGATCGATGTCCGCCGAGATCGAACGCGCCTGACGGTATCATGTAGGGATATGATGTTTTTCCGCAGTGTCCTATTATTGTGCTCAGCCGCGTGTTTGCTGGCACAGAATCCGCAACCGCCGCTCCAGTCGCTTCCACCCAAATCCAGCCCGCCGGATAAGGTGGTCAACCCGGATGGAACGATCACCATGAAAATGCCGATCGGCCAAGTCTTTGCGAAGGTCCCGCCGGAAAAGGTGATCTTGACCGTGGGCGATCTCACTATTACCGCCCAGCAGTTCGACGAAATCACGGACGCCATACAGGAACAGTACAAGGCCTTCGTCAAGGGTCCCGGGCGCAAACAGTTCGCCGACCAGCTGGTGAAGGTCCTGACGCTGGCGCAGGAGGGCAAGCGGCGCAATCTGGATGAGAAATCCGCCTTCAAAGCGCAGGTGTTGTATCAGACGTACCAAACCCTGGCAAATTTTACTTACCTGTCGATGGCCAAGGACGCGACAACCGACGATGCCGCCCTGCATGCCTACTACGATGCGCACAAGGCCGATTTCGAACAGCTCCATGCCCGCCATATTCTGATCCGCATGAAAGGTTCGACCATACCCGTGAAGCCGGGCGAGAAGGACCTCAGCGACGAAGAGGCGCTGGCCAAGGCGCAGGATCTGGAGAAGCGGATCAAGGCCGGCGAAGACTTCAGTAAGCTGGCCGGCGCGGAATCGGACGATGCCAAGACCGCGGTCAATGGCGGCGACCTGGGAACTTTCGGCCATGGAAGCATGGTGCCCTCATTTGACGAAGCCGCGTTCAAACTGGCGACGGGCCAAGTTAGCGAGCCGGTGAAAAGCCAGTTCGGGTATCACATCATCAAGATCGAAAGCAAAGAGACGAAAAGCTTCGAGCAGGTGAAGCCGGAGATCGAGAAAAAGTTGGGTCCGGAAGAGGCGAAGAAAGCCCTGGAGGCGCTCGAAAAGAGCACCAAGACGGTTTACGATCCCGAGTTCTTCGGCTTGGCGAAACAGTAAGGTAGGGTATGCTTTAGCCTGCCCGCCGCAAGCAAGTATGGTGGAAGCGCGGCGACGGCGTTGCCATGAGCGTGAAGACGCGCAAGCTCGAATTTCCGTGTCCGGTATGCGGCTCGGGCGAGGTATTTTATACCTGCACTCCCAACTGTTGCTACAACCACGTTTGCGGCGGCTGCGGAGCCACGTTCGAGCCTGAGACCAGGAGAAAAGGCGGCACGATGGCCGGTATCGCGCCGCCCGATCCGCTGCCGGATGCAACCGATCCCACCACGGAATGCGCCGCCTGCGGCTCCACCGCCGTCTATCTGACCGACGACGGAGCCGTAGTTTGCGGCCAGTGTGGCGCCGCGCTCGAGCTCGAAATCAATGCGGTGAATCCGGCGTAGGGCGCGCCTGGTGGGACAGGCCTCCTGGCCTGTCTGCTGTTGCAGCGGAAACACACGCTGGGAATCGCGCCGCCCTACTGTTTCTTGTGCGCCGCCCGGCTGCAGGCGGTGTCGGCGCCTGTGGGGTCGATGGCGGTGTTGCCCTCCTCGATGTAGACGATCTTCCCTTCCTTATCCACCACGAACGTGGACCGGTTCGCCATGCCGTTCTGGGGCATGAGGACGCCATAAGCGGCGGCCACTTTACGGTCAAAAAAATCGCTCAATAGTGGAAATGAGGCGTTGAGCTTGGTGGCGAACTCTTTTTGGGAGGGGCTATTGTCGGTGCTGATGCCAAAAACCTTGGTTTCGTTGCCTTCAAATTTTGCAATACCAGCCTGGTATGCGGTGATTTCGCGGGTTCAACCACCGGTGAAGGCGGCGGGGAAGAACGCCAGCACTACGTTGTTCTTGCCGCGAAAGCTGGAAAGCGTGACCTTGCCGCCCTGGGTGGAGGGCAAAGTGAAGTCCGGCGCCATGTCGCCTTCCTTCAGCGTCGTGTGTGGCGGCTGGACATTCTGGGCGAAGAGACTCGCCGCGAACAGGCCGGCCGCGAGAGCAATTGGTTTCCTCATGGATTCATCGTACCCTTTCGGGTTCCCGCCCGTGGTATGCTGAAAGTGAACATTGGTCTGTTCAAGACTTGAGCCCTGGAGCCTCCGGCCCCGGGGTTTTTTAGTTCTAGGACTCCTCCGCATCATTTCCAACCTTTTTCGCTTGCGGTTCGGTGAAATTAAGACATAATACATGCAACGCGCTCTGCCGAACGTGTTTGGCATAGCGTATGCTTGAGCCTATGGCGATGTACACGTCATCGTCGGTATGCAGTTCTCTCCGCACCTTGGCGGTTCCTCTTTGCGCGGCAATCTGTACGGCCGCTTTCCTTCCGGCTCAAGACCTGATGCAGCCATCAACGCCCGGAGGCGTGGTTCGCCTGTTCGGTTCGGATACGGCGATCCTTGAGGCGCAGGATACGCGCAAAGATCTTCCTTGTACGGTGACGCCCGTCACCAAGCCGTCGCTGGGTTTCGACATGAAATTCCACGCCGGTTACGACGTCCAGGTGCCGCTCAAAGAGCTTGCAGGCGCTGAAAACCAGCTCACCATGGTGTTTCGCGTGACGCCGGACGCTCACGCGGATTCTCCCATTTTCTTCAAGCAGCACTACGCGGTGCCGGCCATCGATGAAAACGCCGGCGGGCCAGCCTACCTGCAAGGCCTCTTTAGCGTGGGCGAAGGCAAATATCATGTGGATTGGCTGATGCGCGACCGGTCGGAACGCGTTTGCTCGTCGCATTGGGATGTTGAGGCCAGCCTCGCCCCCAGAGACAAGCCGATGGTGCTCGATATTTCGCCGGCCGCGGTTCAGCCCGTAGATGCCGAGCCGTTCAAGGAAGAAGCGCCGGTGGAGCGCGAGAAGAGCGCGCCGCCTCTGAACGTCAAGGTGATGATGAATTTCGCGCCGCAGGCCGATGGCGCCTCGACCCTGCAGCCCATGGATACTTCCGCGCTGCTTTCCATTCTGCGCAGCATCGCGCGCGACCCGCGGATCGGGACGTTCTCGATTGTCGCCTACAACATGCAGGAGCAAAAAGTATTCTACCGGCAGGAGAGCGCCGGGCACATCGATTTTCCCGCGCTGGGGCAGGCGGTGACGTCGCTCAATCTGGGAACCGTGGACCTCAAACGGTTAAGCCAGAAGCACGGCGACGCAGAGTTTCTCTCCAAGTTGATCGCCTCCGAAGTGAAGGAACCCAAGGACGAAAAGAAGCAGCCCGATGCGGTAATTTTCGCCGGCCCGAAAATAATGCTCGACGACGGGCTTCCTCCTGAAACCCTAAAGCAGTTGGCAGACGTCAAATTCCCAGTGTTCTATATGAACTACAATCTCAACCCGGTGGCCAATCCCTGGAGGGACGCGATCGGCACGGCGGTGAAAGCGCTCAAGGGCGCCGAATTCACCATCGCCCGGCCGCGCGACCTGTTTTTCTCATGGAGCGACATTATGGGCAGGATTGTGAAATCCAAATTCGGGAGAACGGGAAGCGCCAACGGCTCCTCGCAATAGTCCATGCGGCCACTCCAATTCGCGGTCCTGCTGGCAGCCTGCCTGCCCGCCCACTCCCAAAAGCTCAACCCCATGGAGAATCTGGCGCCGGACATTCCCACGCCGCAATCCGTGGTTCAGAGGATGCTTGAGGCGGGCCGCGTCAAACCCGGTGAGACAGTCTACGATCTGGGCAGCGGCGATGGCCGCATCGTGATCACCGCGGCGCAAATGTTTGGCGCCAGGGCGGTGGGCGTCGAGCTGCGCCCCGACCTTTGCGAGAAGGCCAGGGAGCGGGTGAAGTCGCTCGGGCTTGAGGACAAGGTCTCGATTGTGGAAGGCAACGCTCTGCACGTGGATTTGAGCGCCGCCGACGTAGTCACCATGTACTTTTTGACCAGTTCCAACGAGCGTCTGCGGCCAAATCTCGAGCATTGGCTCAAGCCGGGGTCGCGCGTGGTTTCGAACCAGTTTCCGGTCAAGGGCTGGAAGCCATCGCAAATAGTGCGGGTGAAGGCCGGCTCCATGGAACACACGATCTACGTCTACGAGGTCGGGAATACCAAGTAAGCGCGTGTGGCGCGGGGCTCATGGCCTGCGGTGTCCCGAGCCGCTCTTAGCGCTCGGGTCTGAGTTGGTCCCGCCACACGACTTTCGCCTCAACGGCCCCGCGCCAAATTCTCGGGCGGACCGTCCAAGCGGCTGAGCCAATGTCTGGCAAAGTACTTAATCCGCAATTGGCGAAAGCGCCAGGCAGCCATTATGGCCAATTTACTTTACTTTCATACTTCATGAATGTTAGGCTAAGTGTCTCATAATGCGTACAGTTGACTTGATCCATCGGAAACGCGATGGCGAAGAACTCGCTCCTGAAGAAATCGAATTTCTCATCGGAGGCTACACCAACGGCGAGATTCCCGACTATCAAATGTCGGCCTTTCTGATGGCCGTCTTCTTTTCGGGGATGTCCGACCGCGAGGTCAGCCGCCTCACGGAATGCATGCTGCGCTCCGGCGATACGGTGGATCTGTCTTCGGTGCCCGGCGTCAAAGTGGACAAGCATTCCACCGGCGGCGTGGGCGATAAGACCAGCTTCATCGTCGCGCCCCTGGCTGCTGCGGCGGGCGTGGTGGTGCCGATGATGTCGGGCCGCGCACTGGGCCACACCGGCGGCACGCTCGACAAGCTGGAATCCATTCCCGGCTTCCGCACGGATCTCACCGCCGAGGAATTCACCGCGCAGCTGGCGCAGCACGGCTTGGCCTTCATCGGCCAGACGGACCGGCTGGCTCCGGCCGATCGCAAACTCTATGCGCTGCGCGACGTCACTGGCACGGTGGAATCCATTCCGCTGATTTCGTCGTCCATCATGTCGAAGAAGTTGGCCGAAGGCGTGGACGCGCTGGTGCTCGACGTCAAGGTGGGCAACGGCGCCTTCATGAAGAAGCAGGTGGATGCGCGCCGCCTCGCGCAAACCATGGTAGGCATCGGCCGGCGCCTGGATAAGAAGGTTCAGGCGCTCATCACCGACATGAATCAGCCGCTGGGTTACGCCATCGGCAATGCCCTCGAAATCATGGAAGCGTCGCAGACGCTGCAGAACGCCGGGCCGGCCGACCTCACCAAGCTGTCCCTGGAACTGGCCGCGCGCATGATTTTCCTGGGTAAGAAAGCCGCCACGCTGGAGGAAGCGCGCCTCACCGCCGAAAAACATCTCGTGGATGGCTCGGCATACCTCAAACTCAAGCAGGTGGTGGCGGCGCAGGGCGGCAATCCGCAGGCCCTCGATAAGTTCGAGCTGCTGCCGAACGCCACCGGGATGCGCGAAATCACCTCGCCGCGCGCCGGGTATGTGAGCACCATTTACGCCGAAGATATCGGCGTGGCCTCGAATATGATCGGCGCCGGGCGCGACAAGAAAGAGGACACCATCGACCCGGCCGTGGGCATCATCCTCGAAGTGAAGGTGGGGGAAAAGGTGGATGCCGGCTCCATCCTTTGCCGCCTGTATTACACCAAGGAAGACCACGTCGAGGAAGCCGCCAACCGGGTGGAGGATGCGTTCCGCATCTCGGCGCAGAAGCCAAGTGAGCGCGAGCTCATTCTGGAAGTCGTGGGGTAATGGGGCGCTTCACGGGAGTGCTGGGCATGGCCGTGATTCTCGCCGTTGCCTGGCTGTTCTCGTCGAATAAGCGCGCCATCAAATTGCGCGTCGTCGCTTGGGGCCTCGGACTCCAGTTCGCATTCGCCATCATCGTCCTTAAGACTCCCTTCAGCCAGGTGCTCGAAACCATCAGCCGCGGCGTGAGCGCCATGTTCGGCTACACCACGGCCGGCACCACGTTCGTCTTCGGAAAGCTGGGCGAGGATAGTAAAGAAGTGGGCTTCGTCTTCGCCTTCCAGGTGCTGCCGATCATCATCTTCATCGCGTCGTTTTTCGCCATTCTCTATCACCTGGGCATCATGCAGCGGGTGGTCCGCCTGATGGCGGTCGCCATGCAGCGGGTGATGGGCGTAAGCGGCGCCGAATCGCTCAACGTGGCGGCCAGCATCTTCATGGGCCAGACCGAAGCGCCGCTCACCATCAAGCCGTTCATCGCGGGCATGACCGAATCGGAGTTGTTTACCATCATGACCTGCGGGATGGCGCACGTTTCCGGCGCCGTCATGGCGGCGTACGTCGCGGTGGGCCACGTCGAGATACGGCATCTGCTCACGGCGGTGATCATGACGGCGCCGGCCACCATCATGCTTGCCAAAATCTTCATACCGGAAACCGGGAAGCCGGCCACGGCGGGACGCGTCGAAATCCACGTGGAAGATTCGGCGGTGAACGTGATCGACGCGGCCGCGCAGGGAGCGGGCGACGGCCTGCGCCTGGCTTTGAACATCGCCGGCATGCTGATCGCGTTCCTGGCGCTGATCGCGATGTTCAACGGCATTTTGGGTTGGGCGCGCCATTATATAGGATGGCTGCCCATGTCGCTTGAGAGCATGTGCGGGACCATCTTCGCGCCCATCGCCTGGATTCTTGGCGTGCCGTGGCAGGACGCGCCCACGGTGGGCGGCCTCCTGGGCACGCGGTTGATCACCAACGAAATGGTAGCCTTTCAGCAGCTCGGGCCACTAAAGGACCACATGCTGCCGCAGTCTTTCACCATCGCCACGTTCGCGCTGTGCGGGTTTGCGAACCTGAGCTCCATCGCGATACAAATCGGCGGCATTGGCGCCCTGGCGCCGAACCGCAAGTCGGATCTGGCGCGCCTGGGCCTGCGGGCGGTAGCCGCTGGGACAATGGCGAATTTCATGTCGGCGTGCATCGCCGGAATGTTCCTGTGATTGCAACAGGAGACATGTAGTATGTGGTATGGGTAGCATGTAGCCCCTAGCATGCAGCATGTAGCATGTAGCATGTGGGCATGCAGGACGTGGCGCACGCACTCCTGCGTGCCGCGTTCACACTCCTGTGAACGCAGGTTTGTCGCGGGCACAAGACGCGTCCCCATGAGTGGGGACGCTGCAAGCACGAGTGCTCGCGCCACAAATTCGTGACTCAAAGTGGAAGCTAAACACTACATCGAATCCCAATCGACAATACGCCCGTCCATCGGCGTAGTCTTAGGCAGCGGCTTAGGCGCATTCGCAGAAGAGCTCGAGGGCCGCGTCGAAATCCCCTACAGCGAGATTCCCGGCTGGCCGGTCTCGACGGCCGTCGGCCACGCGGGCAAGCTGGTCCTCGGCGGGTTGAGCGGCATCAGCGTCGCCGTGATGTCCGGCCGCGCGCACTTATACGAAGGCAATACGCCGGCGCAATCGGTCTACGGCGTGCGCGTGCTGGGCGCGCTGGGCGTGCGCTCCATGGTGTTTACGAACGCCGCGGGAGGCATCAACCTGGCGTACCAACGCGGCGGGCTGGTCTTAATCTCGGACCATATCAATCTGCAAGGCTGCAGCCCGCTGGTCGGCCCGAACGACGATTCGCTGGGGCCGCGATTTCCCGATATGTCGGAAGCCTACTCGCGGGCTTACCGGGAAACCGCGAGGCAGGTGGCAGCGGAGTTGGGCATTGCCGTGAGCGAAGGCGTGTACGCGGCCTTGTTAGGGCCGAGTTACGAGACGCCCGCGGAGATTCGATACCTTCGCGCCATCGGCGCCGATTTGGTCGGCATGTCCACCGCGCTCGAAGTGATCGCGGCGAATCACATGGGCATCAAATCGCTGGGCATTTCGTGCGTCACCAACATGGCGGCGGGGGTCCTGCCCCAGAAGTTGCATCACGACGAAGTCCTGCAGACCGGGGCCGAAGTGGCGGGCACGCTGGTACGCTTCCTGAAGGCGCTGCTGCCGAGGCTGGCGCACCTGAACGAGGCGTCATGACTGAGGCCCTACTGAACGACCCATTGCTCCAAGCCGCCCTGGACGCGCGCGCGAACGCCTTCGCGCCCTATTCGAAATTCCAGGTGGGCGCGGCCGTGGAGGATGCCGATGGCCGGATCCACACGGGTTGCAACATCGAAAACGCGACTTACGGCCTGACGCTTTGCGCCGAGCGGGTCGCCATTTTCAAAGCGATTTCCGAAGGCGTGCGCAAGTTCCGGCGTATTGCCGTAGCCGCCGATACCGACGTGCTGACGCCGCCGTGCGGCGCGTGCCGCCAGATTCTGTGGGAGTTCTGCGGCGACGTGGAGATCGCGCTGGTGAACCCGCGCGGTAAGATTGAAACCTACCGGTTGAAAGACCTGTTCCCGAAGCCCTTCGATGCATCGTTTCTATAGCTGCTTCTTTTTCACCGCCACGCTCGTCTCCACTCTAGCCGCCGAACCGGCCGATTGGATTTGGAGCGCCCGCTACGTCATTACCGAGAACGCACAACACCGCGTGATCGAAAACGGCGCTGTGGCCATCCGCGGAGAACGCATCGTGGGCGTGGGAACCAAGGCCGAGATCGACGCGCGCTTTCAAGCGAAGCAGCGGCTTGACCGGCCCGACGCCATCCTCGCGCCCGGCCTGATCGATACGCACACCCACGCCGCCATGTCGCTATTCCGCGGCATCGCCGACGACAAAAAGTTGCAGGATTGGCTCCAGAATTTCATCTTCCCGGCCGAAGCCAAAAACGTTTCGCCCGATTTCGTGCGCTGGGGCACGCGCCTGGGGTGCCTCGAAATGCTGCTGGGCGGCACGACCACCTTCACCGACATGTACTACTTCGAGGACGTGGTGGCGGAAGTGGCCAAGGAAGCCGGGATGCGCGGCGTGCTCGGTGAGACCATCATCGGCTTTCCGGTGGCCGACGCCAAAACGCCCGCCGACGGGTTGCAGTTCACCGAGCGCTACCTGATGCGCTTTCGCGGCGACCCGCTGGTGACGGCCGCGGTCGCGCCGCACGCGCTCTATACCAATTCCGACGACACGCTGAAGGCCGCGCGCGCGCTGGCCAACAAGTACAACGCGCCGCTGGTGATTCATCTTTCCGAGACGAAGAAAGAGAACGACGACGAGCTGGCCAAGCGCCGCACCACGCCCACCAAGACGCTCGATACGCTGGGAGTCTTCAACGGCCGCACCGTCGCTGCCCACTGTGTCTGGGTGAACGACGCCGATATGGCGATTCTCAAGGCGCGTAACGTGGGCGTGGCGCATTGCCCGTCGAGCAACATGAAGCTCGCGAGCGGCGTCGCGCCAGTGGTCCGCATGCTGGCGCTGGGCATCAATGTCGGCCTGGGACCCGATGGACCCGCGGGCAGCAACAACGACTTCAACATGTTCGAAGAGATGGATCTGGCCGCGAAGCTGCAAAAGGTGACGACGCTCGATCCGCAAGCGCTGCCCGCCACCACCGCGCTAGAGATGGCGACCATTCGCGGCGCGCGCGTCCTGGGCCTGGATAAAGAGATTGGTTCGCTCGAACCCGGCAAGCGCGCCGACATGATCGAGGTGCGCCTAGACCGTCCGAATGCCGTGCCGCTCTACGACGCCATCTCGCAGATGGTCTACACGCTAAAAGGGGAAGACGTGCGCGACGTGATGGTAAATGGCAAACCGGTAGTACGCGATGGAAAGATCCTCACGCTGGATGAAGCCGCGATTCTAGCGAAGGCGGAAGAGTATCGGATTAAGGTGAGCGCGTCGCTGAAGAAGTAGGGTAAGCTTGCCAAAGCTTGCCAATGCAGCGAATGCGCTTCGTCAACGCCTGCGCTACTTCCTGACATATCCCATACTGGCTGACCTTTTCCCGCCTTGCCGATGTGTCTCATCCGACAATGCATGCACTCCGCCGGCATCCACCCAGCGATTATAGAAGTTAAACAAGGCACACACAGTGATCGCATAGTAAATGGCCGCATCATCCCAGCCCACGGCATACAGAGGCTGCATGTCCGCCGTCGTTATCTCGGGCGAGTGACTATTCACCCGATCGAGGAAGCGGAAAAGCGCTTTCTCCTTGTCACTCAGACCGGACGTTTCCAGATTGCGAATCACTCCGGCGACGAACTCTTCCCCGTCGATCGGCGTAGGGCTCTCACTCTCTAATAGCACCGCCGCGACCGCGGCGTGAGATTTCAGTCAAAACGGGCAATGATTGCGCGCGGAAGTGAACGCGGCAATCAACTCCCGCAGCCCTGGGCTTAACGGCGCCGGCTCGCGCATGATCTCCTGCGTGAAGCGCGCCAGATGGCTGGTCGCCTCCGGTTTAAACGCGAACATGTGCCAGATCTGCGGGTACTCCGGACCCGCTGCCTGCATCGTCCGGATTGCATCGCCGTATGGGCCCGGCTGCGGATTGCTCTCCACGCCGGGCAGAAACATGGGTTCCATTTTGACTTCCGGTTTCCCCTCATCACTCATGTTTTACCTTCACCTTCCCTTGCCGTAAACGGTCGTTTTTGGATTGTAGTTGCGCCAGTCGAACCAGTAGTCTTTGAGCATTGGAATCGGCTCCAGGCACTGCCCTTTCGCCTTCCCCGAAGTCGCACAGCCCTGGAAGTTCCACTCACTCCCGGTTGCGTCGTCCATGAGAACTATGCCCGATGGTTTTCCGGTGATCCGGTAGAAGTTAATGACTCCTTCCACCCCGGGGATACGGTCGCGGAACGCCCGCACGGATTGATCGTCGGGCCCCACCACCAGCAGCACCGGCTCGGAACCCACGTGATCCTTGACCAGCTTCTCACTGACCACCCGGTCATAGAGAAACGCGCGGCTGGCTCCGAAGGCCTGGATCCCCAGCATCAAATCGCGGCCCGTGAGATCGTGCTCCGGGAAGGCCAGGACGGTGGGCGCGCGTTTCATGCGAACATCCCAGTCTCTCTTGGCATACTCGGGAATATACTCGTGGACATCGTCCAGCACCGTGCCCTGCGGCTGCTCCAGTTTCCAGGTGGCGAGAGTCAGCTCATCGGAGAGAACCAGCGTCAAATGGCGCCCCTTGAGCGGTCCTGAAATGGCGGCGCCGCTGATCTGCTGCCAATAAGTCCCAGTCTCCTCGTCCCGCATGATGAAGTTCTGGTTGTTGATTCCGGCCAGATGAAACGTCAGGCGCACTCCGGCTATGTCTCTCGTCCACACCAGACCGGTGTGACAGAGCGTTCAATAGGTCGCGACAATAGCGATGCCGCCCACCACGTCATTGACTACATGATGGTAAGACATGCTGCGGATAGGATACGCACGCGCTGCCTCGCCGATTCGCACGGAAATCACTTTCTCGGCGCCATCCAGCTTGACGTCTTGCGCGGCGGTGAACGTAGGATGGATGTCCGGGTGGAACATCAGCTCATAAACATTAATGCGCGCCAGGAACGCAAGCGCGACAACCACCAGCGCGGCTGCCGCCTGTAAGACTCGTCTCCACATGGGAGGGCGCCTGCGCCAGTAACCGATGACCGCCGCGATCGCCGCCATCGCGCTGATGACGGTTATGACCGCGCGGAATCGAGCGACCACCAGCGCGGCGGAAAGTTCGTTCGCCCCCTGATGCCGGAACGGACGGATGACGTAAATCGGGTAGACGACACAGACGAGCGACACTCCGAGACAGCTCAGCAAAACCAACGTGAATATTAGCCGGTTAGTTGGCGCGCGATTGGTCATGATAGCGTTTCTCCCGGGGCCGCCAAAAGTATAGCCCGTAACTCAATGACTCGTCCATAACATAAACGCATTATGTGGGGCAGGCAATCCTGCCTGCAGCCGCCTTTCAGGCGGCTCGCCGCCCGAAAGCATCAGCCATCCTTCCGTCGCAACTGCGCCCCTTCCGTACACTCGTAGCCGCCCGCGGCCACCTTGGAAAATTCCTGCACCGCGCCGCTGGGCCACTCCACCACCACGCGCGTAGCGGCGTCCCTCGGACCGAGACCGAAAGTGACAGTCAGTTCCGACTGTGACAGATAACTCGATCCGGTCTTCACAGTCCGCGATTGCGTACTCTCCGGAGTAGTCAGTCGAACTACCGCGCCGATTGCATCCCGGTTCGATTTCGTACCGATAAGCCGCACCCTCAGCGAATGCACGCCCGCCGCGACGTCGTTCCGGTATAAGTACGCTTGTCCCTGATTGGTGGTCATGAGCACGTCCAAATCGCCATCGCGATCGAAATCGCCGTAAGCCAGACCGCGCGCCACTTTGGGCGCAGCGAAAGCGCCGCCGGCCTGGGAAGCCACATCTTGAAACCGACCCGCTCCGCGATTTAGAAAAAGGTGCGGCGGCTGCGCATAACCGGCGTTGCCGCGAATCTGGCGGACGGTCTCGTCAATGTGACCGTTGACCGCCGCCAGGTCGAGGCGTCCGTCCAGATTCATGTCGAGAAAGGCGCACCCGAAGCCGAGACTCTCGCGCGACGCCTGGCCCACGCCGGCGGTAATCGCGACATCGGCGTACACTCCGGAACGGGAGGCGTGGTAGAGCGCCATCATCTCATTATCGAAGTTAGTGATGGCAATCCCTTCCACGCCCGAGTTATCGAAATCGGCGGTATCGACGCCCATTCCGGCGCGCGCCTTGCCGTCTTCGCTGAACGCCACCCCGGCGCGGACGGCGACATCCTCAAAGGCGCCATTGCGCAAATTACGATATAGCTTATTGGGCTGAGTGTCGTTGGCGATCAGCACATCCGGCCAGCCATCGCGATCGTAATCCAACAGAGCGACGCCGAGAGACTTCGACGTGGGGTCGAAGATGCCGCTCTTGGCAGTGACATCTTCAAAGGTTCCGTTTCCCCGATTGCGGAACAGCCAACAAGTGTCTCCGTGATACGCCTCAGGCGTACAGTAGGACTTGCGCTTGCCGTCGACGCTGCAGAAAACATCGCGTTGCGGCGACCATTTGACGTAGTTACAGACTAACAAGTCCAGCCAGCCATCGCGGTCGAAATCGAACCAGAGTGCGGAGGTGCTGAACCCCGTCCGTCCTCCGAGGCCCGCCTTATCGGTGACATCGACGAAGTGTCCCGCGCCAGTGTTTTGAAACAGCCGGTTCTGACCCACGGCTGTAATCAGGATGTCCGTGAAGCCATCGTTATTGAAATCCGCCGCGGCCACGCCCATCCCGTACATTTCCACCGCCAGGCCGGCGCGCTCCGTGACATCGGTAAAGGTCCCATTGCGATTGTTGCGGTATAGCTTCAGCGTGCTGCGCTGGCGCTTGTGACCCGGCCAGTCCATTCCGTTGACCAGCAGAATGTCGAGCCAGCCATCGCCGTCGTAATCCAGAAACGCGCAGCCGGGCCCCATGGTTTCGGGCAGATACTTAGCGCCAAAGGCGCCGCTATTGTGGCGAAAATCGATGCCGGCGGCAGCGGTCGCATCGGCGAGCGAAAAGCCCAGCCCACCCGCCGATGCGGATGCCGATAAAGGTAACAGCGGCTGGCCAAAACAGGCGAGTGCGCCGCCGAGCAGGGAACGCCGCTTCACGCGATGCTCACCAACCCGCGGCGGATGGCGTAAACTACCAGTTCGGCCGTGTTATGTATCGCCAGAGTCTGCATGATATTGGCGCGATGCACCGCCACCGTATTCGCGCTCAGCCCCAACACGGTGGCAATCTCTTTGTTCGACCTGCCGTTTACAATCAGCTGGAGCACTTCCAGTTCCCGAGTGGTAAGAGTTGGCTGGCCGGCCGGCTCTTCGGCGATCAAGCCCAGGCGCGGGTCCAGCACGCATTCATTCGCCGCCACGCGCTTGACCGCCTGCACCAGTTCCAGATCCATCGCATTCTTCAACAGGTAACCCTTGGCGCCCGCCTCCAGACAAGTGCGCACGTAGGAGGTATCGGAATGCATGCTGAGTACTAACACCGCGGTTGCCGGGCACGATTTCAGAATGTGGCGCGTGGCTACGGCTCCATTCATGCTCGGCAAGGCGAAATCCATCACCACTACATTCGGGAGCAGACGGCAGGCTTCCTTCACCGCTTCGTGGCCATCGCTGGCTTCGCCCACCACGCGAATTTCGGGATCCTCTTCGAGGAGCCGTCGAAAGCCGCGGCGCACGAGGCTGTGATCGTCCACCAGCAGGACCGTAATGGCGGCGTCGGACATGGAAGTCGGCTCCCCCTATCGTAAGTCACCGGCAGTCAACTCATCAACACCGAATCCCTGGCGCATGAAAGCACGTCGGTTCCTTCCGCTTGACACGTTCCCGCCAGGGGACCGTCCGGCACTGAAGAGCCCGATAGCGTTCGGGGAGGACCTCAGTCACCGAAAGTCATAAAATCTTTCTCAATTAGATAGACTAACTTAAGCTCAACTTAGGCTAACTCCCGATTCCCCGTATAGTAAGTTGGTATTAGTGCTTACGATTTCACTCTTGTGCGGCAGCCAATCCTGGCCGCCTCCTGCTCGCACCCAACCCCGGAATACCAAACGACCCCAGTCCCATTTCCGGACACTCCGCAGTCGTTACCCCTTTTCCACCCCGCCAACCCGAAGGCCACGCCAACCGGCGTAAAATGAAAACCCGCCGCGCGTCGAATTCCCGTCCCCGCACACCCCTATTGACAGCGGCCCTCTCAACGAGGTATCACTACGTAATCCCGTGGGAGGATACTGCTTTATGAGATTCCGTTACGCCGCCGCCGGAAGTGCGCTTCTGGCGCTCGCTCTCGTTTCCGGTCCAGCCGTCACCGCAGCGCGCGCGCAAGCCAAGAAAACCAAGGCTACGCCCGCGCCTGCGACTACCGCCGCCCAGCCGCAAAAAGTCGACGAAGAGTACACCAAACTCATCAAGGAGTATCTGCAGGATTCGCGCATCACCACCGAACTGGTGGATCACATGCCCGCCTCCGACACCGTGCCCTCGCCGCTGAAGTTCCTCGGACGCATCCCCGGCAAGCCCGGCGAGCTCACCTACGTCGAGGACATCCATCGCTACTACGGCGCGCTCGCGAAGGCGTCGCCGCGCGCCAAACTCTGGAAGCTCGGCACGTCCGAAGAGGGGCGCGACATCATGGTCCTCGCCATCGCCAATGAGGAGACCATAAAAGATCTCGACAAATATAAGGACATGCTGGCCAGGCTTGGCGACCCGCGCAAGATCAGCGAGCAGGACGCGCAGCAGTTGATCCACACGGCCAAGCCGATTTACTGGATCAATAGCGGCATTCATTCGCCCGAGACCGGCGGACCCGAGATGCTCATCGAGCTTGCGTACCGCCTGATCATCGAGGAGACGCCGTTCATCCAGACCATCCGCAACAATGCGATCGTGTTCATAACTCCCGTTCTCGAAGTGGATGGCCGCGATAAGGAAGTAGACACGTTCTACTATCGCAAGGAGACCGGCAAAGAGGCCCCGCCGCTGATGTATTGGGGTAAGTACGTGCAGCACGATAACAATCGTGACGGCATGGGTCAGTATCTTGCCTTGACTAAGAGCTTCACTAAGGGAGTGCTGGAATGGCACCCCACGATTCTGCACGATCTGCATGAGGCGCAGACATATCTTTATGTATCTACCGGCACCGGCCCTTATAACGTGTCTCTCGACCCGATCGCCATTGACGAATGGTGGCTGCTGGGCGAGACCGAAATCATGGAAATGGCCAAGCGTGGCGTTCCCGGCGTCTGGACCTATGGCTACTACGACGGCTGGGTGCCGAACTACCTGTTCTGGATCGCGCTGACTCATAATTCGTTCGGCCGCTTCTATGAAGTGCAGAGCTATGGCCCCAACCCGAGCACAGTCACTCCCGGCGCCGCGACCACCAGCCGCGAATGGTTCCGGCCCAATCCGCCGCTGCCCACCATCCAATGGGGTCCGCGCAACAACACTAACATTCAGGAATCGGCGATTCTCATCGCGTTGAACAAGGTTGCCAAGGAGCACGAGTTATATCTGGAAAACTATTATGTGAAGACCAAGCGGACCGTCGACAAGGGTAAGAACGGTCCCACTTACGCCTGGCTGATTCCCGCCGCGCAGCGCCGCAAGGCCGACGCCGCCGATATGGTTAATGAGTTGCGCCGGCAAGGCGTCGAAGTCCATACCGCTAGCTCGGCGTTCAAAGCCGGCAGCGCCGATGTGGCGGCCGGCGACTACATAGTGCGCGCCGACCAACCTTATCGCACTCTGGCCGACATGTATTTCAGCATTCAGAACTATCCGCCGGATAATCCCCGTCCCTACGACGACACCGGCTGGACCATGCAATACATGCGCAACGTCAAGTTGACCCCGTTGACCGATAAGTCGATTCTGGACCGCCCCATGACTATGCTGGCGTCCGAAGCCAAAGCGCCGGGCAGCGGCGTCGAGGGCACTGGTTCCACGCTGGTGGTGGAGCACACTTCCGATAACAACCTGATGGCCTTCCGCTATCGGAATAAGGATGTGAAAATGCTCGCCGCCGAAGAGGATTTCGACCTCAACGGCCACAAGCTGCGCGCCGGCGCATTCATCATTCCCAACGCCGATCGCGCTAAGCTCGAGCCCATGCTGAAGGAGCTGGGCCTTTCCTCGTGGGCCGTTTCCGCCGCGCCATCCGTGAAGACGCATGAGATGACTGTGCCGCGCATCGGCTACGTGCATTCGTGGTCGCGCACGCAGGATGAAGGATGGGTGCGCGCCGCGCTCGATTATTACGGCGTGCCTTACACCTACTTCGCCGATAAGAAGCTGCGCGACGGCAATCTGCGCGCGAAGTACGACGTGATCGTCTACCCGCATACCGGCGGTACCGCGCAATCCACGCTGGCGGGAATTCCGCGCACCGGCCCGGACCCCGTCCCCTACAAGAAATCCACGCTCACTCCGAACCTGGGCGCCATCGATTCCGACGACGATATTCGCGGCGGCATGGGTATGGAAGGCCTGATGGAGCTCGCCAAATTCGTTGAGGATGGCGGCGCGCTGATCACCGAAGGTTCCACCGCTTCGATGATGGCCGAGTACGATTTAGGCGGCGGCATCACCGTGGAGCATCCCACTGGCTTATTCGCGCGCGGCAGCATCTTGCGCGGAACCTTCGCCGACCTGAAGAGCCCCATCGCCTACGGTTATGACGGGAAAGACGTTCCGGTCTACTTCAATCAGGACCCCGTTTTCAGCGCCGGCGCCGGCGCCGGATTTGGGGGCGGCGGCGGACGTGGCGGCGGTGGACGCGGCGGAGCCGATGCCAGCGCGCAAAACATCACGCCGAATTCGACCATGCTGAATATTCTTCCGCTCGATCCCACGGCGACCGCGGGTGAAACTCCCGCGCCCGCTGCCGCTGGCGGTGGACGCGGCCGCGGTGGCCGTGGCGGCGGAGGCGGCGGACGAGGCGCAGCCGGGGGCGCTGCTGCCGGAGGCGGAGCGGGAGGCGCCGGTGGTGGCGGCGGACGTGGCGGCCGCGGTGGACGCGGCGGCGCCGCTGACGAAGAGCGCGCCCGCGTGGTGATGCAGTTCCCGACCGACGTCAACAGCATGCTGCTCTCCGGCACGCTAGCCGGCGGCGAAGCGCTATCCGGCCGCGCGCTGGCCGTGGATGTCCCGATGGGCAAGGGCCACATCGTGATGTTCGCGCTACGTCCCTTCTGGCGCTGGCAGACCCAGGGAACCTACTTCCTGGCGTTCAACGCGATCAACAACTGGGACCATCTGGACGCCGGAAAAGCGGCTCCGAGTCAGCCGCGAACGGATTCGCCCGGCGGCCAATAAGTGGGGCAGCCAGCCGGCTTTAAGCCGGCTCTCCAGCCGGCTTTAAGCCGGCTCTCCGGCCGGGGGGACTTTCGCGGCTTCACGCCCGATACGCTTCTGAGCTATTCTGAACCCATGCAACAGATTCAACCCGATCAAGCAGATTTCCTGCTCCAGAGTGTTTATCTCCCGGGGCTCAAGAACGAGCATCGCATCACCAGGAGCATCATCGAAGCAATTCCGCCGGATAAAGGCGACTATCGTCCGGACGGCATCTCGAAGAGCGCTCTCGATCTGGCTTGGCACATCGCGTCCACGGAAATGCGGTTTATGGACGTTCTGCCGGCGGGCAAGTTCGATTTCAGCCCGATGCCTCGCCCGGATTCCATCAAGAACTCGACAGATCTGACAAGCTGGTACACAGACAACTTCGGCCTGCGTTTCGAGAAGCTGACGAAACTGTCGAATGAGCAGTTACTCCATATCGTCGACTTCCGTGGCATGTTCCAGTTGCCCGCGGTCATGTACCTCGGCTTCGTACTACATCACTCGGTGCACCATCGCGGACAGTTGTCGATGTATCTCCGGCCTATGGGAGCGAAAGTGCCCGCGATGTACGGCGAAAGCTACGACTCCGCAGAAGCTCGCAAGGCCGCGCAGCAGAGTGCTTAAGCTCCGGCCGTCGGCTGAAGGCCTTCAGTAGCCCAAGTCACTGCCGCGCCAGCAGATCGTCGAGGTAGCTCTTGAGCAATGCGTAAGATGGTATCGGCGAGATAGCTTGGCGATTCCCTTTCCACACCACCACCAGGGTCGGCGTCGCGCGGAGGCGGTCGGCGGCGCCCATCGCCTGATCGGCCGCTACGGTGTCGTCAAGCCGCTGGTCGTGCGCCAGCATGTCGCGCACCTTTCGCATCGCTGCCGGCGGAAGAACCAGAGCTAGTTGACTGTCAATGTCGCCGCCCACGCTCCAGATGTCTTGCGTCTCGAAGAGCCGGTTGACCGCCAGATCGTATTGCCCGGCTTGGCCGGCCGCATTGGCGTAGTGCGCGGCAAGTTTTGCATAGGGATGCTGCGCCAAGGGAAAATCCCGGTGAAGCAGCTTCACCTTCCCTGTTTGGACATAGCCGGCGATCAGCAGCGGCATCGTGTCGCGATAGAACGCGGCGCAGGAAGGACACTCGTAATCCGAATAGACTTCACAGGTGATACGCGCGTCGGCAGATCCCGATTCTTTGTAATTGCGCGCGCCGCGGGTCGGCGCCGTAGGCACAACTGCCGGCGCGACGGCCTGCGGTTTGAGAGCTTGGGCCGATACCGGGGCCGCCGCCGGATTCGCGTTTTCAGCTACCGGTGCAGCCTCGACGGGCCGCTGAGTGGCATTCTCCGTGGCGCGCTGGAAGCAGCCTCGCGGCATGGCGCATGCCCGGGGTTGTAGGAACGCCAGCAACCCCAGACACGCCGCCGCCGCAGTCGCCCAAGCCCACTGTCGCTTGATCCTGGCCTGCCGGTCCAAATCGCGCAATCGAGCGCGCGCACCCGCCGTATCCGGCAGCCATTCGCTGGCATCGTCCAGCGCCGCCAGGCGGTCGTCCACCCATCGGTTCCCATTCATTTCGTTTCTCCAAATTGTTTGAGATATTCCTTGCGGAACGCCTGCTGCGCACGCCCGATCAGTGTTCCCACCGAGGCGGGATTCACGTCTATCGCCGCAGCCAATTCGCCATACCGCAGGCCGTTGCTGCGCAGCAGCAGCAACTCCGCCTGACGCGCGTCCAGAGCCGCCAGCACGCGGCGAACCTGCTCGCGCTGCTCGGCGGCGGCATGGGCTTCCTCAGGCGTCGGCGACGGGCGCCCGGGTCCAGATAAGAGCTCATAGCGCGTGGAGCGCGACTGCCGCCGCAACTCGTTCAGGGCCAGCCGCACCGCGGTCCGGTAGACCCATCCCCCGGCCTTTTCGCCATGAGCGCGCGGATTCCGCCACAGCTTCCAAAAGGCCTCCACGGCGAGTTCCTCGGCGCGTGCGTGGTCGCCCACCACCCGGCCGATCGCGCGCGCCATGCGCGGGTAGTGGGCGTGAAAGAACGCTTCAAAATCGAACGAAGCTTCGCGAGTCTCCATCTGTTCCAGCGCCGGGCAGCGTGTGTTCACAGTACATCAACACCGGCCATTGCGGTTTTGTGACAGCCGGAACAGGTAAACTGGAAGTGGCTCCTTCAGGGCCTTAACCATGCCGGAAACCTGTACGTGCGGCGCGCAACTTCCGCCCGATTCTCTCTTCTGCCACAAATGCGGCAAGCCGCAGCGGGAGATTGCCGAGCCCGAACTTCTTACGCCAGCGATTCCCGCCCCGGTCGCCGGAGCGCCTGCGCCGCCGCTTGTGACAGCGCCGCGCTTCGCAATGCCCGTGAGCTTTCGCAATCCGGTAGCGCTGCGGATCTCGCTATTTGTGGGTGTGGCGGCGATGTTTTTCAGCTTTTTGCCCATTGTGAATTGGCTGGCGGCGGGCTTTTTCGCGGTGTTCTTCTACCGGCGAAAGACGCACAACTTACTCAACGTGGGCGCGGGCCTGCACTTGGGATGGATTACCGGCCTTGTCATGTTCACCATGTGGGGCGTGCTTTTCATGGTGGAGGGACTCTCCGGGAAATTCGCCGGAATCTTCCAGGAGCAAATCAAGAATCTGCCATCGGCCAACGACCCTTACGTGCAGCAGGTGGCGCAATTCATGGCGAGCGGTCCGGGCCTGGTGATCGTGCTGGCGATCGCTTTCGTGTGCATCACCTGCCTGAGCATGGCTGGCGGAGCGTTGGGCGCGAAGATAGTCGAGCGTTGGGCGCGAAGATAGTCGGCCGCGATTAATGCGCGCCGCGCCGCGAATAGCGCTTCACTAAAGCGACGCTGGCGAAGATCACGAACATGGAAAGCGCTTCGCGTACGCCGAAGCGCTCGCGGTAAAATAGCCACCCCAGCGCCACCGCGACAATCGAATTCACATACGGGTAGACCGAGGCAATCGCCACCGGCAGCCGGTCGAGCGCATACACGTATGCGCTGTATCCCACAATGGAACCGAAAGTCACCAGGTAGAGAATGGCGCAGATGCCGCGGACGCTCCAGTGGATGGGGTGTTGCGGAATGGCGAGCGCAAATGGCGCGAGTATTATTCCCGCCGCAAGCTGCTGCACGCCGCCGGCGATAATCGGGTGCGCCTTCCCGGAATTCCGCCGCTGATAAATGGAGCCGAACGACCATCCGGCCATGCCGATCTGCAGAATCAGGAAGCCGTAGAGCAGGGTCCGGTCGATGCCCGCGCCGGCGTCGGGCGTGAAGAGCAGCGACGCCCCTATCAGTCCCACGGCCATGGCGCCGATGGTCGGCGCATGCAGGCGCTCGCCGCCGGGAAGCAGCGCTTCGGCGCCGATCATCCAGAACGGCGACATAGTGATAATCAGGCCGGCGATGCCGCTGGGAATGGCGACCTCCGCAAAGACCAGAGCGCCGTTGCCGATTCCGAGCACCAGCAGTCCGCTGAGGCAGGTGGCTTTCAACTCGCGGCCGCGCGGCAAGGGCAGCCCGCGGACCAGCGCGAAGAGAACCAGAATCCCGCCGGAGATGAGATAGCGGATAGAGATCAGATCGAGCGGCGGAAACGTCTCGAGCGACATCCGGATGCCCAGGTAGGTGGTGCCCCAGAACAGGCACACCGCGGCCAAGGCAAGGTATGGCTTGAAGAGGGGATGGCGCGGCAATAATCTCAGCGTAGCATCGGCGGAGGGTGGCGGGTATAGACAGAGGCAAGAACTAGACCGCGTATCAGACCTTTGCCGATAGTGATACGTCTTCGTGTCGGCATGCGCGCGAAACGATCTCGCGAGCGGAGCTGCGCGTCGACCGTGCGGCCCGGCGCGTCAGCGTCGAGCGGTCAGGCCAAGACATAGTTCGTAATACCAAGTTATAACGAGTGAACCCTTCGATTAGGGTAAGTCGCGTGTAAGTTGGTGTATCCATGGCTGGAAGTACTCTTAAACGCGACTGACTCATTTTGCGCGCGAAGAACGCCTCCATGCGGTCACAGAAGAAGATAATAAACTGCAAAGTTGGTTAATTGTTGAAGTGAAAACAGTTAAGCGCGGCAACTTAGGGCGCGGGCGAGGTCTTAGAGGCTGAAATGTGAGGCGAGTGTACGACAATAGTAGTAACGATGGGTGAATATACGATCAATCAGAACAAAGAGCCGGATATAACTCGGCGCGCGCAGAGGCAAGAGACGGGGTTAGGCAGGCGCGGGGTGGATGCGGCGGAGTGGGTGAAGACAGCGCTGGGGTTCGAAGCGGATGAGGCGCAGCAGGAGATATTACGCAGCGACAAGCAGCGGGGACTGCTGAATTGTACCAGGCAATGGGGGAAATCGACCGTAACGGCCGCCAAGGCGATCCACCAGGCGTATCACTTTCCGGAAAGCCTGACGTTAGTGGTGAGCCCGAGCGCGCGGCAGAGCGGGGAGTTTCTGCGGAAGGCGGCGGGGTTCGTGCGGAAGCTGGGAATCCGGCCGAAAGGGGACGGGGACAACGAGATTTCGCTGGAGCTGCCGAACCGGTCGAGGATTGTGGGACTGCCGGGGACCGAGGCGACGGTGCGGGGATTTTCGGCGGTATCGCTGCTGCTGGTGGACGAGGCGGCGCGGGTGAGCGACGATCTATACCTGGCGATAAGGCCGATGCTGGCGGTGAGCGACGGGGCATTGTGGCTGATGAGCACGCCCTTCGGAAAGCGGGGCTTCTTTTACGAAGCGTGGGCGAACGGCGGGCCGGATTGGGCGCGGGTTCGAGCGGCGGCGACAGAGTGTCCGCGGATTGGACGGAAGTTTCTTGAAGAGGAGCGGGCGACCATGGGGGAACGATGGTTCCGGCAGGAGTATCTGTGCGAATTCGAAGAGGCGGTGAGCGGAGTGTTCGCCCGAGATTTGGTGGAGCGGGCCATCACCGACGAGGTTGCGCCACTGGAGCTGGCGTGAGGGCGTTTGAGGGCGGGCGAGCGACTCTTCAACGCGAAGGCGCAGAGACTCGCAGATTTACGCGGAGAGAACAAGACTAGAAATGGCGACTAATTACTTTGTAGGAGTGGATCTGGGACAGAGCCGGGATTTCACGGCGATTGCGGTGGTGGAGAGGCAGGAGTTATCGGGCGAATGGGACCCGGCAGCTTATACATGCCGGAAAGACACGGCGCTGCGGCTGCGGTTCCTGGAGCGGGTGGAGTTAGGGACGACGTATCCGGACGTAGTGGAGAGAGTGATACAAGTTACGCGGTCGCGCGACCTGGCGGGGCGATGCCACTTAGTGGTCGATGGGACAGGAGTGGGGCGGCCCGTGGTGGACTTATTGAGACAGGCGAAGCCGGGATGCCCGATGATGCCGGCAGTGATTACGTCAGGACAACGGGAGACGCGGATCGACGGCTACTATGGGATTCCGAAGCGCGACTTAATGGTTGGGTTACAGGTGCTGTTGCAGCGGGGCGAGTTACAAATAGCGGCAGGATTGAAGTATGGCGCGGCCCTGGCTGAGGAGATGGCAGCGATGGAAGTGAAGGTGACATCGGCCGGGCGGGAGCAGTTCGGCGCGTGGCGGGAAGGGACGCACGACGACTTAGTATTTGCAGTGGCGCTGGCTTGTTGGGGCAGTAAGAAAACTGGTCTGGAGGTGGTGGGGGAAGTGGGGCGAAACCGGCTACCGGGGATGTGAGGGAGTAATCTTCGATGGGGTGGGGCGGAGATTCGCAGTCGGCTGACCGGACCGGGTAGGAGTTATACCGATCGGCCGTGACGGGTGGATCTCCGCGCGAGTATTTGAAAACCATGAAGCTGGGAAAACCTAATGGTCTCTCCCTCGCCTGCTCTCGCCTGGCGTTTGGACGCTATACTGAAGCGCACCGCCCGAGGGTCCGCACTGGACTAATTCGCCATCCTGATGGAGGGCCTGTTACGAGGTCCTCTGGAACCTGCAGCTGAAGTTCCGAAGCGCTCCGGGCGCGGAGGAAACCATCGCCGGCCCGTTCAGCGCCGCCTCGAGACTCTTTAGCTGCCGGGTGTCATGATGTGCGCGGTCGTTGTGCCCGCATTCATAATCCATACGCCACCCTGCTTGGGATTGTCTGCCAGTCCGGTTGACTGCGATGTAGCGCCGGGTACCGCGATCGTCACGTGTATTCGAGCGTGCGCCTGGTCGGGGCCGTTCATGTCGTACCACACCGATCCGTACTCAGGCTTCACGCGGGTTCCGTTCGCCTCTGCCGCATCCAGCGCGGCCTGTCTCGCGGCCATGTCGCTCATGGCCTCGAACTTCCGGTTCTGGACCACCCGATCGAGGTTGGCGATGCTGGTGCACTGCACCGCGAATGGCTGCCGCCCGGGCTCCCCGGACCGGTCGTAGCAGAGCAGCCGGTTCGTGCCCTTCTTCAGCGTTTCGTATGTGTAGTCGGCGTTCCACTTGACTACCGTAGCCCCGTCGCGCATCTGGCGGGGCGCCGCGGCCAAGGCCCGCTCAATGATTTCCGCCGTTGTCTGAGCAAACACGCCGATCGAAACCGCCGGCATACAGAGGATGATCGGGATCATGCGTTTCATTCCGTGGCCTCCAGTCCATCCGCCCGACCCTGTATCGCTTCGCCGGCGCCAAGTGGGAAAATACGTCGATAGATGTCATGGCGAATCGCGAACCGTAGTCTGGGCGACTGCGTAAGATTACAGCATATCGTAATCCAGCCGAAGGGATTTCTTGCGTCGCGTCCCTGCCAGTTTCCAGGACTCGCCGGCTCGGGACGGTATCGGGGCCGTGCATGTCGCGACGTGGTAAAAAACGCTTGACCGACTCAGCGTCAAACGGAGTCGCCCATCAAGCCTGGCACGGAAACCTGTACGGCGCATCTCCCGATGGGCCGCTATCGGTACTACCCTCCCCCGGCCCCGCCTGTTGTGGCGTCTCTGTTTCAGCTATTATCAACACCAGCGCGATGCTGCTTCTGGTCCGTTTGTGGATGGTCGCTTTTCTATGTTCGCTGGCTTTCGCCCAAGTGCGAGTGGCCGGTCGCGTGACCAACGAAAACGATCTGCCGGTGCCCGGCGCCCTTGTTACGGTCGAGGATGTTGCTTCAAAAAAAACCTGGGAAGCGATCTCTGAACCCACCGGGGTGTTTCTCCTCCAGTTGCCCTCCGCCGGGCAGTACTCGTTCAAAGTCGACCGCGAAGGCTTCTACGTACTCTTGAAACCGGATTTCACGGTACCGGCCGCCCCGCCCGACGCTCCGCCGTTCGAAGTGCATATTTCTCTAGAGTCAATCCACGAGATCCGCTCCACAATTGAAGTCAAGGGCGAAGCGGGTTTGAACGATATGGACCGCGTCTCGCCGCAAACTACGCTCAGCAGCAGCACCTTGTACGACGTGCCCTTCCCCAACTCGAACAGCTTGCGCAGCGGATTCCGAATGGCGCCCGGCGTGATACAGGATACCAGCGGCGGAATCCACCTTTATGGCGGATCCGAAGACCAGGCGGAGTACAGCTTGGAAGGCTTCCAACTCAACGACCCGCTCACCGGGCAATTCCAGGCCCGTCTCAGTCTCGAGGCCGTAGAATCGGTCGATATTCAGTCGTCTCCCTCCGATGCCGATAGGGGCTGGGGCGACGCCGGCACTATGCTCCTGCATCCGCGCACCGGCACGGATGAGTTCAAGTTTTCCGCCACGGAATACTTTCCCAGCATTGCGTTGGGCAGCGGTCTGCAGATTTCGAACTGGACGCCGCGCGCCTATATCTCCGGTCCATTGCGCAAGCGGCGCGCCTGGTTCTTCAATACGGTGGAGTTCCAATTCACCCGCACCACTTTCACGCAATTGCCCGAGGGCCAGAATTCGGCTAAGAACTTCCGGTTTAACGATCTGCTGCACAATCAATTCAATCTGAGCGAGAAGAACATACTTTTTGTGGGTATCCTTTTCGATTATCAATACTCGCCGCAGAGCGGACTGACCATTCTCGACCCGCGGGAGACTACATTAAGGCGGCAATCCAACCAGTGGTTCGGCTACATTAAGAACCAGCATTCGTTCTCACACAGTTCGATGATCGAGTTCGGATTTGCGGGCAGCCTGACGCATAGCACGGCTATCCCGCAGGGGTTTGCCCCTTATCTCATCACCCCCGATGGCCGCGAAGGCAACTATTACGCCGACACTCGCCGCGACGCCCATCGCTACGAGGGGATTGCCAATTACTATCTCCCGGCTTTCCACTTCTTCGGCGAGCATCAATTGAAGACGGGCGGCGACATCGTCCGTCTCGACTACGAACAAAACATCACCCGCACAGCTATCGACTATCTGAATACCGCGGGGATCGTGATCCGATCGATAGCTTTTATTGGATCTGGCCAGCTAGCTCAGAATAACAGCGAGGGCGCGGTGTTCTTGCAGGATTCCTGGAGAGTGCGCCCGTGGCTGATGATCGAGGCGGCATGGCGCGCCGATGCGGACCGCCTGCTCGGCCATATAACATCGGCCCCGCGCGCCGGTTTTGCGCTCTCCCCGCCGGGAATGGAAAATCTGCGCATTTCGGGTAGCTTCGCCCGAATCGTCGATCCAGCCAACCTACAAGTCTTTTCGCGGCCGCTCGACCAATCTTCTATCTCGACTTACTACAATAACTCCGGCGCATTGATTTATGGTCCGGTCACTTCTATCTACACCTTAGGCAATAATCTGCAAAGCCCGCGCGCCGACGTTTGGGCACTTGGAGCGGAGCGTGCGCTGCCAAAATTGCTGCGGGCAAAGGTCGAGTTACTGCGGCGGCGCTTCTCCGACGGTTTGAATTACGCCAACATCTTACCGTCCGCGGAAACATTCCCGGCCGTTCTCGACGGCGCCCCGAATCCAGGCCCGATAGTCGCCGACTACGTGCTGACCAACCAGCGCCAGGACCACTACGAATCGGTGGAGATTTCGTTGGGTCAGCCCGTCAAGGGCCGTTTTCAGTGGATGGTGAGTTATACGCGGAGCAGCGCGGAATCGAACGCCGTGATACAGCGAACGGTGGACCAGCCGTTAAGCGTCTCCGCCGACACCGGTCCGCTCCCATGGGATGCGCCCAACCGGCTGCTGAGCTGGGGCTATCTTCCCACCTGGAGCAAGAGCTGGTCGCTCGGCTATATGGTGGATTTCCACACCGGCCTGCCGTTCTCGATACAAGATCAGTATGCGCAACTCGTTGGCGTCGTCGATAGCTGGCGGTTACCGCCGTACTTCGAGCTGAATCTGTTCCTTGAACGGATCCTTTCCGTGCGCGGCTACCGCCTGGCTCTGCGCGCCGGGTTCAATAACATCACGAACCATTTCAATCCGACCATAGTGGACAACGTGGTCGGCGGCGCAACTTTTCTTCGGGAGTATAACGGCCTGCCGCGGTCGCTGAATTTTCAGATTCGTTTTCTCGGTCGCAGGTAAAAGGGTAGGACTGCAAACGCCCACACGCGCACGTCATCGGCCTTCATCGACCACGGAGTGCGCCCGGCTCGAACGCATCCGAGCTCGGTCCTTCCTCCCGCAGGCAGCGTATCCAGCGGCCCCCTGCCCGGGGTACGAGAAACGCCGATTAGTGGTAAACCAGCGCGTTAAAAAACAGCTTGAAATTCTGGTAACTCTGGCCGCGATATTGCGGGCGCATCCCGAAAAGAATGATCCGGCCGCGACCCATTGAAACGTCGAGCAGCGCCGCTTTCCCGGCAAGGTATTTCTCGCCGAGCAGCCAGCCGGACGCCAGCACGTGATCCATCGGGTAGCGCGCCACCACATCGCCCTCCGGGGCATCCCACGCGGGGCTCTGTTCGCTCCATAGCGTGACCCGCGCCGGCATCCCGTAAGCCAGTGGACTGCTGGTATTCAGACTCACGTTCAACAGAGAGCCGGGCGAGTAGAAATCGCGCGTCGCGGCGCCGTCCAAGGAATTTTTCGCCTTCACTCCCAGATCCTGGACGCCGAAATCGGCGGCGTGATTCAGAAGAATCAGCGTGCCTCCCTGCTCGACGAATTCTTTCAGCGCCGCGCTGCCTTTTTCGCCGATTCCGCCGCAAAACTCGGGCGGCATGCTCCCGGCCCGATTGCCATTGAGAATCTGCTGGCGCGGCTGATCGGGAATGATAATCGTGTCGAAACGCTGCCGCAGGGCGCCGGCTTGAATATCGGCGTTGTGCACCGACGTTTGCGCGATGCCGAAACTGTCGAATAGCCATCGCGTCCAGCCTTCGTCCATGCTCGGGTTATAGCTCTGATACATGGCGATCCGCGGCGCGGCGATTTCTTTGCGGCCGCTGGCGGGCTCGGTGTAGAAATCGCCGGTGGCGGCGTCGCGGTAAACCGCTTTCCCCGACTTCCAGATTTTCGCTACCGCCTTCCACGAATCCACATCGCTGGCCGCGAAACCGCCTTGCGGCTTGGCGTGGTCGAGATCGAAGGTGAATTGCGAACCGGGCTGGAGCGTGGCTTTGAAACCGTCCTTAATAGTGTCCACGGCGACGCCCATCTGCATGGGCAGGGTCTGCGCGGTCACATCGTAAGGGCGCTTCGGCGGACCGCCGGGATACAGTCGCAGGTCCGGATAATCCTGCCTTTCCAGCAGCGTCTTTGCCCATCCGGAATACGGTTGATGCATGCTGATAACATACGTGCCGGGTGCGTACTGCTTGCCGTCCGCCGTGAACCCTTCACTGGCGCGCTCGATTTCCACCTCGCCGGACGCCAGCGTTTCCAGCATTTTCCTGGCAGCCCCGGGATCGTTTTGTGAAACCGGAACTACGAATGCATTGGGCACGGCGCGTTCGATATTGTTGCGATTGATCTGATAGAAGTACCGCAACATGTCGTGACGCTTGGTCGCGGCCTGATTGAGCAGCGATTCCCAGGCGATCTCCTGATAATCGATGATGTCGCGCAGATGCCACGTGCCTTCCATCCAAGGCACGAGATAATTCCAGCTTCGCTCACGCGGATTGTAGCCGAGCGCATTATCGGCAATGTCTTCGGGCTTGAGCGTGATCGGCGACGCCAGCTTCGCGCTGGCCGATTCGGTGAGTATGCGCGCGCCGCCGTGGTAGGCCTGGTACTGCCGCGCGGGCGACCAGAAATCGTAGACGCCGTTGATGGCGATGCCCGTTTTCCCTGCCGCATAAAGATCGGTCGCGACGCCGGTGCCGATCATGTTGCAGATGCTGGCGAGAATCGGATCGATGTTGGGATCGACTGGATCCATCCACGGCGGCACGAAAAGGCGCGCTCCATTGGCGGCCATTTGGTGGACGTCGTAGACAATCTCCGGATGCCACAGGTTCTCCAGGCTGGCGGTGTTGCGCGTTTCCGGCTGGGTGAAGATGTACCAGTCGCGATTGTCGTCGTGGCCGACATAGTGGTGGTAGAGCTCGGGCGGCGATGTGCCGTCGTACGGCGTACCGCGCGTCTTGCGATACCAGCGCGTGACAATATCCACTCCATCCGGATTCTGAGAAGGTTCGAGCAGCAGGATCACGTTATCCAGAATCGCCTTGAATTTGGGATTGTCCTCGGTGAGCAGGCGATAAGCAAACTCGACCGCGGTGTGGGTGGACGCAACCTCAGTCGCATGGATCGAGCAAGTGATCATCACGATGGTCTTGCCCTCGTCTTCCAGGCGCGCCGCTTCGGCCGGCGTGATTTTGCGCGGGTCGGAAAGGCGTCGCTGGATGTCGAGATAATGATCGAGGTTCTTGATGTTCGCCGCCGAGGAAATGGTCACCGCGATCTGCGGGCGGCCTTCGACGGTCTTGCCGAGTTCCTTGAACTTGATGCGGTCGCTCGATTTTTCGAGCGCCTGGAAGTAGGTGACTACCTTATCCCAATCGAGAAGCTCGTTATCGACGCCGATCTTATGGCCGAAGTGGCTTTCCGGCGTGGGAACCGCGCCGAATGCGGGCAAGAAAAGCAGAGAGAGGATGAGAGTGCGTTGTAATAGCATATTTTTTCCGGATTTCTCTACGCTCAAGTATATATGTCTCCGTCGCGAGATTCGCCCTGAGAGGCTCTGAAGAATTTCGCGTTCACACGAGTGTGAACGCTGCACGCATGAGTGCGTGCGCCACGAGTGGGTAAGCCACAAGTGGTGAGTGCATCTTCATCGGGCTGAGTTTTTGTAGACCTTGCCGCCTTTCATCACAAAGATTACCTTACGAACGTTAGTGATGTCGTCGATGGGGTTGCCCTCGGTCGCCACCAGGTCGGCCTCCATTCCCGGGGCAATGGCGCCGATTTGCGATCCCAATCCGATCGACTGGGCCGCTCGCGACGTCGCGCTGACGATGGCATCCATCGGCGGCTGTTTGCCGTCGTGGACGCGCATGATGAACTCCTCGCTGTTATGGCCGGGCAGGCCCGCGACGGCATCGGTGCCGAACACGATCATTACTTTCCTTGCCATGGCGCGCTGAATCAGATTGAAGCGGATCGGCAGATCCTTGGCCATCTCCGCGAATCCCTGCTCGGTAAAATTGCCGAGCCCCAGAAACGCTTGTTTGTGGTTGATGTAGTTGGGAACGTTGGAGAGGTTCGGGTCGAGATACACGCCGCGCTGGGCCATCAGATCGAGCGCTTCGTCGGTGAGAAACGTCCCGTGCTCGATGCTGGTGCACCCGGAGAGGACGGCCGGTTTGGCTCCTCCGGAAGCGTGGGCGTGAACCGCCGCCGGACGTCCCAGTGCTTTGGCCTCGCTGCAAGCGGCCTCAATCTGCGCATCGCTCATGGTCTGAGCGCCGCCGTCGCGGCTGCTCGCGGTGGCGAACAGCTTGATTACGTCCGCTCCTTGAGCCACCCGCTCGCGGACCTTTTCCCGAATCTGCTCGGGCGTGCCGGAGTGCTCATTGAACGTGGCCAGGGAGGTGAGAATTCGCGGTCCGGGAAGAATGCCGGCCGCGATCAGATCGCGAGGCTCCTTGTCGGTATTGGCGCCCACGCTCCGCACCGTGGTGAAGCCCCCCTGCAGGGTGTCCCAGAGCGTCCCTTCGGTGCGCAGCGCAAATTCGGCGGGGGATTCGCCGCTGTTATCGGCGCGCCCATCTTTATTGAAGTGTCCGTTGACGTGGACGTGCGTATCGATCCAGCCGGGCATCAGGGTCAGACCAGTCAGGTCGTAACTCACGGGGCCTTTGGCGTCCGCATCCACGCGAACGATCTTCGAACCTTCGATGGTGATGCGCACGTTGCGCTGGACGCCGCCTTTACCATCGAGCATGGTCGAGGCGCGCACCGTGATCTGCGCGTTGAGGGATGCGCCCAGCGCGCACCCCATCACACACCCCATCACACACCGCATCACACACCGCATCACACACCGCATCACACACCGCATCACACACCCCAGCAGGACCGAAAACGGCGATCGCATGGCTAGAATTCCAGCCTGGCGCCGAACATGATCCACCGGGCGCTGGACTGCCGGTTGGCCGGAACCACGGTGCTCGAGATCACTCCGAAATTACTGGTGCTGCCGGTCAAGGGCAGGCTTGGATTGTTGAAATTCGGGTGATTGAACAGATTGTAGAAGTCGAAAGACATGGCGAACGTGACCTTTTCCCGAATCGGAATGCGCTTTCCAACCGACGCATCGGCGTTCCAGAACGGCAGACCGTACAGCGGATGTCCGTAACCATCGATGTTCTGGCTGAGCTGCACATAACCGAAACTGTTGTAGGCCGCTTGCGGATTCGCAAACAGGTTGAGTCCGGTTCCGCCAGTGGCGGGGTTCCCTCCGATGCCGATGCTTCCCGAGCCCGCGATGTTGGAATGCATGCCGGGGTTCAGTGAAGAAGGCGCCACCAGCGGAACCGCGGGAATGGTTAAATCGGACCGCTGCCCGCCGCCCCAGACCAAGCCCGATTCGGTCACGTAGAGCGGTGAACCGCTGAGCGCGGTAATAATCCCGGAGACGTACCATCCGCCGACCACGTAGTTCAGCGCGGATGGCAAAATCTTGTAAGTCTTCGGCAAGTTGTACACGAACAGCGCGTTGAAGATTTGCCGGTGGTCGAACTTCGAGGGACCATAATCCACGCCCGGCTCCAGCGGATTCCCAAGGGTGGTCGAATCGTTTTGCACGCCCTGATCGGTATCGAGAGATTTGGACAGCGTGTAGTTCACGTCGAAGGTGAAATTCGTTCCGGTATGGCGAAGCGTGAGCACCATCGCGTTGTAATTCGACCAGCCGTCGTTGATTACCTGCGCGAGCTCATTGACTTGTGTCTCGTCGTATTGCTGCAAGCCGAGTTGCGACCGCAAAAGATTCAAACCCGGCGTGCTCGCACTGGTGCTGTCAAACAAGCTCGACGTGGAGCCGAGCGTGAAGTAGGAGGCGTCCTTGCTGGCGAGAAATGCCGTGCTGGACGCAAAACCGTTTTTCGGGCCGAGCCCCGGCAACTGATTTTCGAACCACGGTTGCACCGGCGCCGTCTGTCCCGCGCGCAAGGCGTTGGACACCGCATCATAGGCCTGCGCGAACGTCTGGCCCGAAGCACTGTCCTTGAACATATAAGGACTCCCGTTCAGCTGGGAGTAAGAGTATAGACCCCTGCCGTATCTGCCAGTCCAGGCAGCCTCCAGGAATATACTGTGTCCCAGGTTGCGCTGGATGGTGAAATCCGATGTGTAAATCCGCGAGTTCTTGAGGTTGGGATCGATGCCGGGCGCGTATAGCTCGCTGTAATTGCCGGCTGGGATATATGGACTGCCGATGGTCTGCGGATACGTCGGAATCGGGATGGAGCCATCCACGCCGATCCGGAAATCGCTCAACGCGGGATTTGTGGTAGCGGAGGCGTTGCAGCCCAAGCCGCCCGGGCCGATGGCATTGCAGGCCGTCAACCCCGTGGTAATCGTCGAGCTGAAGCCCGCGTTCAGCCCCGCGGAAACGACGCTGTCTTCCGCGCTGAGGCGGTTGTAGAAGATTCCGAATCCGCCGCGAATTACAGTTTTATTCGCGCCCAACAGTTTTCCCAGCAAGCCCTGCGTATAATGCGGACTCCATGCCAGGGCCGCGCGAGGGGCCACATCGCCCCAGTCCGTGTTGTAGGGACCAGATCGGCCGAGTTGGGTCACCGGCTCGAATCCTAGCGGTGGATTGTAAATCTGGCCCTGATTCGCGGCGGCGAGTTTGGCCTGTAGATACGCCAGTCCATCGATCGGCTGGTTGGTGCTGGTATTGATCAGCATCGTCTCCTCCCGGTTCCCGAAATTGTTCGGCGTCTGGAAGCTGTAAGACAGGCCGTAAATAAAGGTTAGCGTGGGCCGGATTCGCCAGGTATCCTGCCCGTAGAACGAGGTGAAGTAACTCAAGGCATTCATGTCGATGAAGGTTCCAAACGGCTGGGCCTGCAACTGGCTGTTGCGGACCAGCAGGGTATTGTCGTCGTTCATGAGGCCGAGGACGCTGGCATACAACGAATCCCAGGTGGAGGTCTGCGAGGATGGCAGGCACTGGGTGGTGAGGGACCCAGCGCAGGTGGGCGGCCGGTCCGCCGCCGGGATCGCCAGAAAGGACGTATCGGCGGTTTCGGTCGCGTTCAGCGAGTTTACCGCGCCCCCGACCTTGCCGCTATGCAGGTGAAAGAGCGGCATCCGCTGGAAATTGCCGCCCGCCTGAATGAGATGGGTCCCCTTGGTCCAGCTGATATCGTCAACCAACTGTTCGTTGATGTCGCGGTTAAACTGGGTTCGAACCGAGTTGCTCATGCTGATGGGAGGCGCAAACACATCTGGGGTGACGGCCACGTATCCGTCGGCGGTGTTCGTGCCTGGCAGGGCCAATTCGCCGGCGATCGACGACAACTGCGGGCGCAGGCCGCCGTTGCGATTGTTGACGTCCCCGACTCGGACTATGTTCACGAGACTGGGCGTGATGGAGTAAGTGAGCCCGAAAATCGTGGCGCTGGTCCAGGCCGGCGTGAAGTCCTGGTTCAAAACGTCGTTCGGGTTGCGAATGTCGACCACCAACGGCGACGGATCGTAAGACAGGTCGCGCGAGAAACTGAAGCTGCCGTTGAAATGCAATTTGTCGGTAATGTTATGGTCCAGCCGGAAGGTTCCAAAATCGTCGGTGAGCGGCGACTGCGCGTTGCCGGTAAATCCCGTGGTGTTCAGACCATCCGCGCCGGACACGTTGGGATTATTTCCGGGCGGGTCGAGCGCCATCATCGCCTGCATGGTGGGGCTGATGCCTATCCCGCGCGGATCGCAGGCGGAGTTGCCGGCCGTGCCGCAAGCTGTGGAAGTGGCCAGATTGTAGGAATCGATGTTCCCCGCCGCATCCCTGAAACGAAGAATCCCTTGTTTGAGGGTTGGCGTCGGGACAACGTAACTGACCTGGTATGTTTCCGGATAGCGGCGCGTCTCATACTCGGCAAAGAAGAATGTCTTGTTCTTGACGATGGGGCCGCCCACCCGGCCGCCGCCGCGATTATCCTCCACGTGCGGCTTGGTCAATCCGAGCCGGTTGTTGTCCCAGCTATTCGCGTTCAGGTCGCTGTTTTGCGTGTACCAGAACAGCGACCCATGGAAAGCGTTGGTGCCGCTTCTCTGCATCAGTGACACCTGGCCGCCGGAGGCGCGCGTAAACGACGCGTTGGCATTCGCAGTGGCGATGCGGAATTCGTCGGTGGCTTCCACCGAGACGATCAGCGTGGGACGCGCCCCCTGGTCGCTGTTGATGGTAGAGTTGGTGTTGTTATCGCTGATATCGATCCCGTCCAGGGTGAACGTGGTTTGGTCGTTCAACGCGCCCGCGATCGATCCGCCGTTGTCGCTACCCGTCTGAGGCGTGGTCCCCGGCTGAAGAAGAAGCAATTCCTGCGCCTGGCGCAAACGCGTGGGAAGCCGCAGCAATGGCTCGGTGCCGATGGTATCTCCAACCGTCGAATCCGCCCGCTGCAAATCGACCGCCGCCGCCGATCCGCTAACCTCGACGGTGGAGCTGACCTCGCCAATCTGCAGACTGAAATTCGCCGTCGAGCTGCTATTGACTTGCACGGCGACGTCGTTAATCACCGTCGTGCGAAATCCCTTGGCTCTGGCCGTTACCGAGTACTTCCCCGGAGTCACGTTGGGGAACGCATAGGTGCCCCGGGTACTGCTTACTCCGGGCGTCTTGAGTCCCGTATCGGAATTCAGAAGCTCAATTTGAGCCCCTGCGACGACTGCTCCGGATGGGTCAGTTACCGTGCCCAGGACCGCGCCGGTGGCGGCGTCCTGTGCCTGGCAGATGTTTGAGGCAAGTCCGAATAAGACTAGAGTAAGTGGCGCCGAGAGGGCGCGTGCGGATAGCATGGTTTCCTCCTGGGTGACGCAATTTTTGACAGTATACATCGAAAACCAAAAATGTGGGTGCAGGCGCCAAGTTTTTTCTAGTGACTATTTCCGAGTGACTAAGTGCGTCGGGAAACGGGACGGTCGCGAGCTGGCGCCGATGGCCGATCAGAATTGTTGGCGATTGTTTGGATTATCGCGGCTGAACGGAGATTGGAAGCAGGTTGGCCTGTGACACATCCGGCAAAGGGCGGTTTTGTGGAGACCTGGCTGGGGTGAAACTGCCCCATCAGGCGGCTCGGATTCAGTTGGTTGTTGGGGAGGCGGTGGTTGCTCTTGAACGAGTGGCTGGTGTTCGGAAATGGGACTGGGGTCGTTTGGTAAATTGACCGTCCGCAGCATGATGAGGGTGCGTGCCCATACATGATGTGCCGACGGGTCACGTAGCGATGGAGTGGAGGTAAGGCGCAAGTGGCTTTCGACGATTGAATTGTTCTAAGTGACGACATACCTTTGTTTACCAATACTAAGTTAGTACGGAGGCGGTGGGTAATCGGGGCAAGCTGAGAGTAAATAGTTGAATCTACGGGGGAAAGATTTATGATTTCTCGTGATTGGATTTGTGGGAGTAATCAATTACTCGAAGGTTCCGGGCTTCGAAGAACTTAGATATGAGCCGCCGATTAACGTCGACGAACGCAGATAAGCAGGAACGGCGGGTTGGATCGGGTAGGGGGGCCTCACGGCCCCGTCCTCCCACACCACCGTACGTACTTGCCGTATACGGCGGTTTCCTTCCATGGCGTAACGCATCATATTTGTCGATCCGAGATGCGAGTCCCTGGGTCGCGAACCATTCCTGCGACATCGCTTGGTGGACCGGATGAGTTAGCGAAAGACGCCACCAACCCTTGCCGGAGGAGGCCACGCGATGAGCCCACGACGGCGAGGCGCCCAACCGCTGAAACAGCCTAGCGAGGGACCTGCCGCGTTTGCATTGCTTGAGACGATAGCAGCGCAGCTTTCGCCGAATCCATTCGTCCAGACATTGGAGTTCAAACCGAAAGGCCGCGCAGCGGTAGTAGGTAAGCCATCCAATCAGGAACAAATTGAGTTCGATAATCACTTGCGCCAGGCTAACGCCCCGGTTGCGACGGGTGATCTGCCGGATTTTCTCCTTCGCACGGTGGATGCTCTTGGAAGCGATCCCAAGCTTGCCGTTCCAGAGCAGCCGATGGCCGGAGGAATTTGGGTTCCCCTACCGGAGCGAAAGCGCTCTTATCGCGGTTGACGCGCAGCCGGAGCTTCTCTTCCAGAAACCGCACCACCGATTCCATCACCCGTTGCCCCGCCGCCAACGACCGCAACAGAGGGGAGATCGGACCACCTTGTGGGGTTCCCTCGTCGCGGGCTACGCACACCCCATCCTGCATCAAGCCGGCCTGGAGAAAGCGCCGGATAATGCGAAGGAGGCGTTCGTCGCCGATCCTACGCGCGACTCGGGACATCGAGATATCGTGATTGACCCGCACCCAGCGGTCCACAACCGCTGGAATACCCAACTGGCGCTGTCCTCCTCCCGGCTTCGGTATTTGCACTCCACGTACCGGTTGAGGCTGGTAGGTCCCATCCAGCAGTGAAGCCGTCAGCGCCTTATGGTTGCTCCGAAGCCAGTCGGCCAGGTCATGAACGTTCATGCCGTCCACGCCCGGCTTTCCCTGGTTAGAGCGTACCCGCCGGTACGCACGAATCGGATTCATAGGGTCGCATACCTGCTCCATCCATTGACCCGCCAAGGCCCGCTGCGGGTCCGATGCCGTAAACGTTTGCGGCTGGACAGCGGCGGTCGCACGAGTTCCGCTGCACCACCGCCGCCGAGGCGGGTTCCGCCTTGCTGTCGCTCCGCGTTCATCGAATCGAACCGCCTGCTCCTTGCATTGGAAGATTCGGCCCTTCACCCGTCGGGCTACTATGGCCTCTGCTGACTTCTCCAGCCCCGTCCCGCCCGGTTGCCCGTGACGGTAGTTCGATGCTCTGAACAGAGCCGGAGATCTCTCGAGGTAAGACATGCCCTTCTCCCGGACTCGTCGGATCTACCGGCATGGCGTTCCGAATGACGATCGGGCGTCCCCGTCCCTGGCCCGGTACCCACGCCACACTGGCCTTGTATCCGCTTCCTATATGTCGAATTCGAGATTGCGTCATCGGCTTTCTTCAGATCCCGCCTCGCGACGGGCACCCTTGCTTAGACGGATGGTTCCGGTCATTACGGTCGATAGGGGATTCGCACCCCCTGAATGCACATCACTACTCGACACACCAGCCGAAAGCGCCCGCCCTACTCTATCGGCAGTGTCACTCTATGGTCTTATTGTCTCTCGTGCGACCTAGGAATTCCGGAACAGAGGCTTTGTCAATGGAGGTAAGCCGTTTCGGTTCTTGATTTAGGTATATTCGATGGTCATGTGACCGAAGCGACCGGCAGCTCCCCGAAAAGCTAGCGGGGATCATGACAGAAACCGCAATCGACGCTGGCTTTTCTGGCGGCGTGGCAGTTCATGCAGGTGCCCATATTGAGGTCGATTTCGCGATACAAACGGTCGCGTTCCGCCACCTTGCCGTGGCAATCTGCGCAGGTATTCTGCGCTTGCAGATGCGAACGGTGGCTGAAGTTGACATAAGATGGAATCTCGTAAATCCGCACCCATGGGACCGGCTTGCCTTCCTTCGCATAGGCGGCGAGTTTCTGAATGGCCGGGCTATCGGTCTTGATCGCCGAGTGACACTGCATGCAAACTGGCGGACCGGCGATCGTCATGCTCTCGCCCGGATTCGGATTTGGGTGGCACATCTTGCACTGCAGTTTCAGATCTCCCGCGTGCGCCTTGTGACTGAAGGGTAGTGGCTGCTCGGGTCCGTCCGCGGCCGCCAGAACCATACATGCAGCCCCCAACGCAAGGGACAGTCTCCAGGCAAGCTTCACAATTTCCCGATGCGCATCTGATCGGCCAGATACTCGGATGCGCGCATCGACAATGACAGGATAGTCAGCGTCGGGTTCTGCGAGCCGCCGGTAACGAAGCTGCTGCCATCCACCACGAAAAGGTTCTTAATGTCGTGGCTCTGATTCCATTTGTTGAGCACGCTGGTCTTGGGATTATCGCCCATGCGGCAAGTGCCAAGTTCGTGGATGCTATATCCGGGCGGGAACATTCGGTCGTGCTTCGAGAGCACTTCCCAACCGCAGGCGTGCGATAACTCTTCGAGTGTGTCGATAGCGTCCTTGGCCATGTTGAATTCGTTGCCGGTATAGCGGCATTTGAAGTTTAACACCGGAATGCCCCACTTATCCTTCACGTTCGTATCGATTGCACGTAGTTCTCGAATCGCGGCAGAACCTCGCCCATAGTGGTTGCGGAAAAAGCGGCGCCGCGGCAACTGTCGATGGCTCTCTGCAACTCTTCGCCGTAGAGTGGGAAGTATTTCGGGTCGGGCGAGCCGCTGGCGCTGCTCATCGGCGCGGTTACCAACCGCTGGACCGTGGAGCTTCAGCAGACCTGGAGATTTCGGTTCGGTTGGACGCCGGGCACGCGAACTGTGATTCTAGATACACAGGAGCCGGCCGCGAGGACACTCGGCAGCGCGGGCCAGCGCCAATGGTCCATCCTGGCCAATGACGACGGATCGTCGCCCGGCGATTATGTATTGGTAGGTCGAATCCGCAGCGGTTACACTGGCGGTTTTGTGTTAGTGGCCGCGGGCTTGAAGCAATTCGGAACTGAAGCGGCGGGCCGGCTGATCGCCGATCCCGAACAGTTGGGCGCCATCCTGCAAAAGCTGCCCGACGGGTGGGAGGGAAAGAACGTGCAACTGGTGCTTCACGTCCGCGTGATCGGTAATACTCCGGCACAGCCGGAAGTCCTGGCGTCGTACGTCTGGTAGCGGAGTAGCCGATTTTACGCGCTTCGCGATGTTGTTTCCGGCCGCCCCTGCTACACTGAAATCCGTGGCGCGCGTCTACACTCGCGAGGAACTAATCTCCCAACGCGAGCGCTGGCGGCGCGAAGGCAAGATTGTGGTTTTCACCAACGGTTGTTACGACATTTTGCATCCCGGTCACATCATGCTCCTTGAACAGGCCCGTTCCCTGGGCGATGCCCTGATTCTGGCTCTCAATTCCGATGCCGGCGTGCGCCTTTCCAAAGGTCCCGGCCGTCCCCTGATCCCCGAAGCCGAACGCGCCGCCCTCGGCGCCGCGCTGGATGCTGTGGATGCCGTTACGCTGTTCGACGAAGAGACTCCGCGCCAGCTCGTCGCCGATCTTCTGCCCGATGTCCTGGTAAAAGGCGCCGATTGGTCCCACTTCATTGCCGGGCGTGAAGAAGTCGAAGCTTCGGGCGGCAGGGTGGTGGCCATTCCGCTTGAGCCGGGTTATTCAACTACAAATATAGTAGAAAGAATCCTAGCCTAGCCTTGATTCATCCCGCCGTTCGAGACGTGTTTTTGGATTTGGCGCGCCACCCCGCCTTCCAGCAGGCTCTTCGCTCTCTCAACTCCGGAAGCCACAGCTCCATTTCCGGTCTGACCACCACGGCCAAGGCCGCCTATGCGGTTCTTCTGTGGCAAGCTGCCGGGCGTCCTTTGATAATCGTAGTAGATGGCAACAAGGAAGCGGAAGCGCTCGCTGAAACCGTCGAGACTTTCTTCAAGCTGATAGTCGCGGAAGACGCCGGCGCGCCTCAGTTGCTCCCCGCACTCGACGTGCTTCCCACGCAGAATCTCTCACCGCATGCCGAAATCTGCGAGGCCCGCGCCATCGGCCTGTGGCGCCTGGCGGCCAACCGCGTCCCGGTCACGATTCTCCCCGTCGCTTCCGCGCTGCTGCGCATTGAGCCGGGCGAGTTCTACCGTCAACTGGCGCTGCGCCTCAAGGTCGGCGATGAGCTGCCGCTGGAAGATGTTGTGGCGCACCTTGCCAGCATCGGCTATGAGCGTCGCGAGCCTGTCGAAATGGTGGGCGAATACTCCGTCCGCGGCGGCATTCTCGACGTCTTCTCGCCCGAATCGCAGAAGCCCGTCCGCATCGATATGTTCGGCGACCTGGTCGAATCCATCCGCCGCTTCGACGTGGAATCGCAGCGGTCCATCTTGAAGGTCGACGACTGCACGCTGCTTCCGCTCACCGAGTATCAGAAGTCGAGCGCGCTCTTCTCGCAGTTGGGCGAGCTCTTGCGCGAAGCCGGCATTCCCGGCCGCGATCTGCCCCCGCCCGGCGACCCTTTCCCAGGTTGGGAACTGATTCAGCCGATGGTCCGGCCGCGCAACTCCTCCGTATTCGGCCTGCTCAAGAATCCGCTGGTGGTCTGGGACGAGCCGGAGCAGATCAAGTCCGCCGCCGAGCGCTTTTGGAAGCGTCTCGACCAGATTGAGCGCTCCGCTGCCTGCGATCCCGACCGCGTCTATTTCCGCTGGGAAGATCTGGAACGCCAAGCCGCCGTGTCGCCGCAACTGAGCCTCAAAGAACTAGAACTATATGTAGGACAGGCCTCCTGGCCTGTCTCTCCAGACACTGCCGCGGCCCACGTAGGAGGAGCTTCCGACCCTGTCTCCCTGCACATCGCCACGCGCCCTTCCATGGCATTCCACGGCAACATGCAGGTAGCCATCGCCGAGGCGCGAACCCTGGTCGAATCCGGCCACAAGGTCGCCTTTTTCGCGTTTTCTACAGGTGAAGTAGAGCGCGTCGCCGATATCCTCAACGAATACGGCATCGCCTACCAGTTGGGCCTGGAGCAGGTGGAATCTACCCCCGCCTATCTCGCCGAGCGAGCCTACATGGCCGGCTCCACAGCCAGCATCCACGTAATCAAAGGACAAATCCGCCGCGGCGCCGTCTTTGTCGAATCTAACATTGTAGTATTCGGAGCCGAAGACCTCTTCGAGGCCTCCGAATTAGTCGCCCGCGACTCCTCTTCCAAGTCGCGGCTGGCCACTTTCTCGGCCGATCTGATCGATCTCAAACCGGGCGACTATGTAGTCCACGCCGAACATGGCGTCGCCCAGTATCTGGGTCTGCGCGAGATCTCCCAGGGCGATTCGCAGGGAGACTATATGCTGCTCGAATACTCCGGCGGCTCCAAACTCTACGTGCCGCTCACGCGTATGGATCTGATCCAGCGCTTCCGCGGCGGCGGCGAATCCGCGCCCGCTCTCGACCGCATGGGCGGCGCCACCTGGACGCGCACCAAGACCCGCATCAAGGCCAAAATGCGCGACATGGCCGATGAGCTTCTGAAGCTCTACGCCTCCCGCAAAATGGCCGACGGCTTCAATTTTTCCGCCGACAGCAACTGGCAGCGCGAGTTCGAAGACGCGTTCGAATTCACCGAAACGCGCGACCAGCTCAACGCCGTTCAAGAGATCAAGCGCGACATGGAAAGCCCCCACCCCATGGACCGTCTGCTGTGCGGCGACGTCGGCTTCGGCAAGACCGAAGTGGTAATGCGCGCGGCCTTCAAAGCTCTCGGCGACGGCAAACAGGTCGCCATTCTGGCTCCGACTACAGTATTAGTATTTCAGCATTTCGAAACCTTCAAACGCCGCTTCCAGCCCTTCCCCGTGCGTGTTGAGATGTTCAGCCGCTTCCGCAGTCCCAAGGAATTGCAGGCCAGTCTCACCGATCTGGCCGAGGGCAAGGTCGATCTAGCCATCGGCACGCACCGCCTGCTTTCCCAGGATGTTCAGTTCCGCGATCTGGGCCTCGTGATCGTCGACGAAGAGCAGCGCTTCGGCGTCAAGCACAAGGAGCGCCTTAAGCAGCTCAAGAAATCCGTGGATGTGGTTACTATGAGCGCCACGCCAATCCCCCGAACACTACACATGTCATTATTGGGATTGCGGGATATGTCGGTGATCGAGACGCCACCCAAAGACCGGCTCTCAATCCACACTGTGGTGGCCCCTTTCCAGCCGGAATTAATCCGCTCCGCGATTGAGTTGGAGCTGGGCCGCGGCGGCCAGATCTACTTCCTCCACAACCGCGTCGATTCCATCTGGGAGCGCGCCCATATGATCCAGCAGCTCGTCCCCAGCGCGCGCATCGGCGTCGGACACGGCCAGATGGGCGAAGCCGAGCTGGAGAAAACCATGCTCCAGTTCATGCGCCATGAGTTCGATGTCCTAGTTTGTACTACAATCATAGAAAATGGCCTCGACATCCCTCTGGCAAACACCATGCTCGTGGAGCGCGCCGAGCGCTACGGCCTCTCCGAGCTCTACCAGTTGCGCGGCCGCGTGGGCCGCTCCAATCGCCGCGCGTATGCGTACCTGCTGGTTCCGCCCGATACCGAGCTCACCGAAATTGCCCGCAAACGTCTGGCGGCGCTCAAGGAATTCAGCGACCTCGGCGCCGGCTTCAAAATCGCCGCGCTCGATCTGGAGCTGCGCGGCGCCGGCAATCTGCTCGGCGGCGAGCAGCACGGCCACATCAATTCCGTAGGCTTCGACACCTATGTGCGCCTGCTGGAAGAAACCGTCCGCGAGTTAAAGGGCGAAGAGATCGTGCCCGAAATCCACTCCTCGCTGAATCTGAGCCTCGATATACGCATCCCCACCGATTACATCGGCGATGAGAACCAGCGCCTGCGCGCCTACCGGCAGATCGCCAATGCCGCCGATGCCGCCGCCCGCGAGCGCGCCGAAAAAGAGATGGAAGACCGCTACGGTCCCGTGCCCGACGCCGTCCGCAACCTCTTACAGTATTCCGCGCTCAAGACCCTGGCCGAGCAGATCGGGATCGAAGCCATCGACCGGCGCAACGCGCTGCTCAGCGTCAAGTTCCACACCGAAACGCGCGTCGACCCCGCGCGCCTCATGAACATCGTCTCCAAAACCGCGGGCGCGCAATTCACCCCGGCGGGCGTGCTGATTCTGCCACTGCCGGGCCAAATCGGCGCGCGCGAAGTCCTCGGGTTTCTGCAGGAAAAAATGGAACAACTGAAGGTCTGAGAATTGCTAGAATAAAAAATACACTTATGTTTCGCTTGCCGGTAGTAATTCTCATAGTCTCCGCCGCTTTCGCGGCCGATGTAAGGATCGTCGAGGAGATCGCCGTCAAAGTCAACGGCGACATCATTACGCAAGGCGATCTCGAGGAGCGCCGGCGCATCATCCGTCAAGGGATTCAGCAGCAGGAGCACCTGAGCGGCCCCGCCCTCGACGCTGCCGTGGAGCAACAATCCAAAGACATGCTGTGCAAGATGATCGACGAGCGGCTGCTGGTGCAGAAGGCCAAGGAGCTCGATATCAAAGTGGACCCCGAGGTCACCCGCCGCATGGCGGAGCTGCAATTGGAGAGCGGCCTTTCCGATCCCGACAAGTTTCACGAATGGCTTCGGCAGCAGACCGGCATGACCTTTGAGGATTTCAAGCAGCACACCACCGACGCCTATCTGACGAATCAGCTGGTACGCTCCGAAATCAGTTCGCACATCGTGGTGCCCGAAGAGGATGCGCGCAAATTTTACGAAGACCACAAGGCTGAGTTCGTAAAAAAAGATCAGGTCTATCTCAGCCAGCTCGAGATCTCCACTCAGGGGAAGACTCCCGAGCAGGAAGCTGCCGCCGAGAAGAAGGCTCAGGATTTGGTGGCCCGCGCGCGGCGCGGCGACAAGTTCAGCGAACTGGTGATCGCCAATTCCGACGATCCGGAAACCTCGCGCACCGGCGGTCAGCTGCCTCCCATGGAGAAAGGCATGCTGCGGAAGGAAATCGAAGAGGTCGTGTTCAATCCCAAGAACCCCAAGGGCTACGTCACCGACCCCATCAAGACCGACGGCGGCATTGTGATTCTGCGCATCGAAGACCGCACCGAAGCGGGCCAGGCGTCGTTCGACGAAGCTAAGGAACAGATTCAGGAGCACCTCGCAGGTCCGAAAATGGAGCCTAAGATGCGCGAGTATCTTAATAAGCTTCGCACCGCGGCGTTTCTCGAAATCAAGGACGGATACGTGGACACCGGCGCCGTTCCCGGCAAGGATACGCGCTGGCACGAAGTGGTTGGCCTGAAACCGGAGACCACCACCAAGGAGGAAGTCGCCGCCCACCGCAGGCGCAAGAAATTCCTCGGCGTCATACCGCACGGCAGCGTTGCGCCCGGCACCAAAGAGACCACCCCATCCAGGGCGGCCGCCGCCGAGCTCCGCAACAGCCCCGCATCGCAGGGACCGGCGCCCGCCGACATGCCCCCGCCTACGGCGCCCATCAAACAGGACTCGACAACCGTCACGCCGCCCCCCAAGGACGCGCCCCCGCCCACGGCGCCAATCAAGCAGGATCCGACGACGGCTAAGCCCGCGACCGCCCCGCCTAACAAGCAGGATCCGGCGTCCGGCACGCCCCCTGTCAAGCAGGACACGTCCGCGCCTACGCCGCCCGTCATCAAACAATGAAGTCGCCCTACGTTAGCGAGCTCGAGCCCAATCGCGTCATCACCAGCAGCTTTCTGGTGCACTCGAAGGAAATCCGGCAGAAGAAAAGCGGCGAGCTGTACCTTTCGCTGATGCTGGGAGACCGCACCGGCGAGTTGGACGCAAAGATGTGGGACAACGTCGCCGAGGTGCTCGATACCTTCGACCGCGACGATTTCGTCAAGATCAAGGGACTCATCCAGGTCTTCCATAACCGGCCGCAGCTCACCGTCCACAAGGTGCGGCGAATGGACGATAGCGAAATCGATTTCGCCGACTACTTCCCCTCGTCCAAGCGCGACCCCGAGGAGATGTGGGCCGAGCTGCGCGCCCTGGTGGCCGGCATCTCGAACGTGCGCCTGCGGGCCCTGCTCGAAGCGCTTTTCGACGACCCCGATATCGCCCAGCGCTTCCGCCGCGCGCCTGCCGCCAAGACGATCCACCACGCATTTCTGGGCGGATTGATAGAGCACGTGCTGTCGCTTTGCGCCCTTGCCAGGCTGGTGGCCGGGCATTACAAGAACGTCGACATCGATCTGCTGCTGACGGGCGTGCTGTTGCACGATATCGGCAAGATCTACGAGCTGAACTATGAGCGCGGCTTTTCGTACTCGAACGATGGCCAGCTGCTCGGCCACATCACCATCGCCATTCGCATGGTGGGCGACAAGATTCGCACTCTGCCGGATTTTCCGCCGCAGCTGCGCGTGCTGGTGGAGCATATGATCCTCAGCCATCACGGCCACCTGGAATTCGGCTCGCCGAAGGTGCCGCAATTCCCCGAGGCGCTGCTGCTACACTATCTCGACGACCTCGATTCGAAGATGGAGTGCATGCGCGCACTGGTGGAAAACGACCGGCAACTGGAAGGCTGCTTCACCGGTTACAGCTCCGCGCTGGAGCGAACCGCGCTCAAGATGGATCGCTACCTGGCGGGGGAGAGGCCTCCAGGCCTGTCTGCGTCCCCATCGCCGCAGGCGCCCGCGCCAAACGGAGCCGCGTTCGATAGGGCGCCGGAATCGCCGATAGCGCCGGCAGCAGCGCCGGCCGCCCGGCCCACCCCGGCTGCGCCCCCCGCGCCAGCAGTTGCGCCGCACGCGCCGGCGTCCGCACCCTCCGCGCCGGTCGCCCGGCCCACTCCGATCGCGCCGGCAGCGGCGTCGTCCGCGCCGCCCACACCGCACGCGCCGGTTCACCATCCGCTCTTTGCCCCCAAGCCCGAATCGATTTTCGCCGATAAGCTCAGGCAGGCGCTCAAACCCGCCGCCGAACAGGAAGGTTAATGCCACGCACTGTGCGCGATGTCCCGCCGCCGCTCGAACTGCTCTGCCTGAAGGCCCTCTGGACCTTGGGTGAAGGCAACGTGAAAGACGTGCTGCAGATCGTGACGCAAACCCGTTCGCTGGCCTACACTACCGTCATGACGGTGCTCGACCGTCTGGTGCGTAAAGGTAAAGTCTCGCGCCGCAAGGCGGGCCGGGCGTTCGTCTACACGCCGGAAGCTTCGCGCGATCAGATGCGCCGCGCCGCCCTGCGTGAGTTCCTCGACGCCTTCTTCGACGGATCCCAGCGCGAGCTGATCGCCTTTTTAGAGCCGGCCGAAATGCACGTTGCGTCGGCGGCCGCCGGTAGCGCAGGCTTACCCCGGGCGGCGCTGACCAATGCGGAAGAGGACGCGCGGATCGACACGGTCCTTCTGTAGACTAGTCGCGCCACCCGACTCGGCGAAGCCCGGCGCCAACGGCGATCGGTCATCGCCTCAACCCCAGCCATGTGAAACGGGGATAATATTATTCATGCAGAACATTTTCCCGCTTCTCTGTTTTATTGCCGGCTTCGCGCTGGCATGGCTGGTTCTGCGCCGGCGCAAGCAGGAGACCGAGATGGCGTTCCAAGCGCTATCGGCCGACGCGCTTGCCCGCAACAATCGGGCTTTCCTCGACCTCGCCAAGGCCACTCTGGCGCAAACGCAGGAGGCGGCGCGCGGCGACCTCGAAAAGCGGCAGCAGGCCATTGCCGACATAGTGATGCCGGTGCGAGCGTCCCTGGAGAAGGTGGATGGGAAGATCCAAGAGCTCGAAAAAGCGCGCGCCGGAGCCTACGCCACATTGCATGAACAGGTCCGCAGCCTGCTCGAAACCCAGGCTCTGCTCCGCTCGGAAACCGGAAAGCTGGTGACCGCTCTGCGCACGCCGCACGTGCGCGGGCACTGGGGCGAGATTCAGCTGCGCCGCGTGGTGGAAATGGCAGGCATGCTGGACCGCTGCGACTTCAGCTCGCAAACTACCGCCGGCTTCTCCGAAGGCCGCCTGCGGCCCGACCTGCTGGTTCATCTGCCCGCCGGCAAGACGATCGTCGTGGACGCCAAGACGCCGCTCGACGGCTACCTGCACGCGCTCGAAGCCGCGGACGAAACCAGGCGCAAGGCATGCATGGCCGATCACGCCCGCCAGGTGCGCGCCCACATTACGACCCTGGGGCGCAAGTCCTATTGGGAGCAGTTCGACCCCGCACCGGAGTTCGCCGTGCTCTTTCTGCCCGGCGAATGCTTCTTCAGCGCTGCGCTGGAAAGCGACCCGTCGCTGATCGAGTGCGGCGTGGACCAGAACGTTATCCTCGCGACGCCCACCACGCTCATCGCGCTGTTGCGCGCCGTGGCCTACGGGTGGCGGCAGGAAAACCTGGCGCAGAATGCCGCGGAGATCAGCGCGCTTGGTAAGGATCTTTACAAGCGCCTTTCAGATATGGGCGATCATTGGAACAGGACCGGGCGGGCCCTGGAGCGCGCCGTGGAAGCCTACAACGCGGCCGTGGGATCGCTGGAATCGCGCGTGATGGTAAGCGCCCGCAAATTCGCCGAGTTGAAGACCGCGCCGCTGGGCGTGGAGATCGAGCCGCTGGAACCGGTAGTGACGCGGGTAAGGTCGGTGGAGGCAGAATGACGATGCACGTATCTGAAATCGATACCCCGGCGCTGGTTGTGGATCTCGACATTTTCGAGCGCAATCTGAACCGCGTCGCGGATTACGCGAGGCAGCACGGGCTGCGCCTGCGTCCGCACGCCAAGACGCACAAATCGGTGTGGATCGGCAAGCGCCAGTTGGAGCTGGGCGCGGCCGGCCTCACCGTGGCCAAGGTCTCCGAGGCGGAGGTTATGCTTGGCGCCGAGCCGGAGGAGTTGCTGCTGGCTTTCCCCATCATCGGTCCCGCCAAGCTGTCGCGGCTGATGGAAGTCGCGCGCCGCACGCGCGTTACGGTGGCGCTCGATAGCGTGGAGGCCGCACGCCAGCTCTCCGCAGCCAGCACCGGCGCGGACGGCTTCGAGATCGGCGTCCTGGCCGAAGCGGACGTAGGCTTGGGACGCGTTGGCGTGACTCCGGGCGAGCCGTTGCTCGAGCTGGCGCGCGCCATCGACGCGCTGCCGCGGCTGCGCTTCGAAGGCATCACCTTCTACCCGGGCCATATCAAGAGTCTCGACGAAGCCGGGCTGCGCGCGCTTACAGAGCTCTCGACGCTGGTGCGCCGCACGCTCGACGATTTCAGCCACGCCGGAATCGAAACCAAAATCGTCAGCGGCGGATCCACGCCGGCGCTGTTTCACTCGCACGAAATCGCCGGCCTCAACGAAATCCGCCCCGGCACGTATGTCTTCAACGACATCAACACCGTGCGCAGCGGCGGTTGCGCGATGGAAGATTGCGCCGCCAGCATCCTGGCCACGGTAGTCTCCACCGCCCGGCCGGGACAGATGATTATCGATGGCGGCTCGAAGACGTGCTCATCCGACCGCCCGTCGAACTCGGCCGATGTCACCTTCGGCTACGTGGTGGAAGCGCCCGGCGCGCGATTCCACAAAATGAACGAAGAGCATGGGTTCATCGATCTGACGGAAGCTGGACGGGAGTTTCGCATCGGCGAGCGCGTTCACGTGATTCCCAATCACGTCTGCGTAGCCGTCAATCTGCACGAAAAGATTTACGGCGTGCGCGGCGAAACTGTCGAGCACATGTGGAACGTCGAGGCAAGAGGCAAACTACAGTAGCGCGGGGCGATGCCCTCCGCGCCAACTACAAGGCACCGGCGGCAAGACCGCCGGCGTTACTCGCCGGTTACTTTTTGCCAGCCTTTGCCCGGATTGAACTGCGTCATCTGCCGCGCCAGCACGCCCGTGGTAGGGCCGAGATCCTTTTCATAAACCGCGCCGTCCTGATTCACGATCAACGTGTTCACTCCGGAAACTCCGTATTCGGCCGGCCATGCCACCAGCGCGAAGCCGCCGATCATCTCGCCCTTCACCACGTAATCCATCGCGCCGCCCTCGGCTGCGGAGCCTTGCGCTTTCAAAATGTGGAAGAAGTAGCCGTGGTACGGCTGCGGCTTCTTGCCCTGAGCGCCCAGCATCACGGCCGCCGCATCGGCGAACGATTTCGGGACCAGCGTCTCCGATTCGCCTTCCCAATACAGCCCGTCCTTCTTCCCCGGCGCGCTTACGATTGTCTGCGCATATTCCAGGATTCCATCGGCGTCACGATCGCGCGCGGCATACTCCATTTGCGCTTCCACGTATCCGCGGCAAACGTCGATCGCGTTGATTTCGTTGCGCCCCACGCGCCGCGCCAGCACTTCGATTTTTCCGGCCGCCGAATCGAAGATCCACTGCCCGTTCTTGCGCACCAGCGGGACCGGGAATGGCCATTTATCCGCGCCTATTTCGATAATCGCCCGACCGGCGTAGGGTTGATCGATGTGCATACCTTCGTGCGCCAGACGCGCAAAATCGGCGCGGACGGCTTTATCCTCGGCCGCATCGCCCGAGACTACGATGGCTTTGCCTTCCGGCCCGAACAGCTTCAACAGGGCATCGGTGTCGTTCTTGTCCGCTGCGTCGATCAGCGCCTGGGCAGCCTCTTGCGGCGAACTGAACGTCCGTTCCCCGGCGGCCGGCAGCAACGTGGCGGCGGCCGCCACAAGGGCGGCCGCGAAGGAAAGCTGCTTCCATAGATGAGAGTGAGTCGTGGTCATCGCGAAGTCTCCTAGTCCCCTTACCTTCTCCCGCCGCCGCCTCTTGACGGTGCGGACCGGAAGCCGCCTCCACCGCCGGTTCTCGCGGAGCCTAAGCTCGAGTACCCGTGATCCGCCTGCTGCCTGGCGGCATTTCCATTGCCCGCGCCGCCGAAGGCGCTGCCGTTGCGCGCCGCCGGCGTATTTTGCGGGACGCTACGGTTGCCGAAACGCTCACCCTGTTGCTCCGCGGGCCGCGCCCCAACATTGGCGCGCACATTGCCGCGGTACTGCTCGTTCAATCGCGCGTTGGAGTAAGGCACCCCTCCGCGGAATGCCGGATCGTGCTGCCACACCCCGCTTCCATGCACGTTCGCCAGATGCGCCGTATTGAAGTTGTAGCGGTGAATGAACGAATTATTCACAATCACCGTGTGGTTTCCCCAGCCGGGACGCCAGCCCCAACCGCCCCAGCCGCCCCAACCGCCGCCGAAGAATCCGCCAATGTTGATGCCTATGCCGAAGCCGAAACCGAAGCCGCCGACCATCACGCCCGGGCCCGGCCACCACCACCCCGGATACGGATACCAGAGCGGGGGGCCCCAGACCCACGCGGGATTGTACACAGGCACGTAAATCACATCCGGATTAGCCGGCTCGATTTCCACGATCGGCTGGCCACCTTCGGACGTTGTGGTCACCGACTCCTGCGGCGTAGACCCCAACTTACCCGCCTGCTGCGCCTTGAACCGCATACGCTGCACGGCGTCCATCACATCGGCCTGCTGCGCCAGGAACGCGTTGCCCAAATTTGTCGTCCACGTTACGTCGTCATTGAGCCGCTTGATAACGTCGGGGAAGACCATCAGCGCCTGCACGCTCGGATCCCAGTTCTGTTGTTGCACGGCCTGAGTGAGTGCGGGCCCGGTCAGTCCCGGATTCCTTTGCAGCCACTGAAACGCCTGCACTACTTCCAGCGGATAAGTGGCAGCCACCAGCACCTGGCTGATCAGTGGATCGGGATACAACGCCACCGGCGCCACCAGGTCGTCCAGTTGATCGGGCGTCAGCGCCTGTCCCGGAGGCGGTGGCTGCGGAGGCTGACTCTGCCCGTACATCACTGCATTCAACGGCGTCAACATCAATGCGCAAAGAACCACCGCTATTCTCCGCTGGAACTCTGCCGAAAACCGTTTCATGGCGTTTCCTCCTGCTACAGCCAACCCATTACATTATACGTTTGTTGCGTAATTAACGTTGCGCGTCCGAAAGAGCTGCTGGTACTCTAAACATGCAATTGGATTGCGAATCCTTCATGAAGCGCACTATGAACTGTGGTATGAACCGTAGGCACTTTCTGGCCGCTTCCGCCGGCGCCGTGTACTTATCCTCACTCCCGGCTCGCGCCCAAGACTCGGGCGCGCCGGACTTCACCGTCCGCATCGGCTCTGTCGACTTGGAAATCGCGCCGCGCCGCATCTTCAAGACTATCGGCTACAACGGTTCGGTTCCCGGCCCGCCGCTTCGTATGACAGAAGGCCAACCAGTGACGATTGACGTCTGGAACGACACTTCGGCGCCCGAATTGGTTCACTGGCATGGCTTGTTTATTCCCTCCGAAGTGGATGGCTCGGCCGAAGAGGGAACGCCGCCGGTTCCGCCCAAAGGCCGGCAGCGATATCAGTTCACGCCGCGCCCATCCGGCGCGCGCTGGTATCATTCCCATACTTATGCGGGACGTAACTTACACCGCAGTGTTTATACCGGACAGTTCGGGTTTCTACAGATCGTACCCAGGCAGGACCCGGCCCGCTACGATCAGGAGGTGTTACTCGCGCTACATGGTTGGGACCCTTACTTGACTCCCATGGGCGGAAGCGGAGAGAGCGGGGAAGGTTCGCTCGAAGTAGGTTACAACTTTCATTCCGTAAACAGTCATGCGTTAGGCTTCGGCGAGCCGGTTCGGGTGCGCGAGGGACAACGCGTGCTCTTCCGCATCCTCAACGCCAGCGCTACCGATGCGCACCGGCTGGCGCTGCCCGGCCACCAGTTCACCGTGGTCGGGCTCGATGGCAATGCCGTGCCCACGCCGCGCGCCGTGGCGGCCGTGGAACTTGCGCCCGCCGAGCGCATCGACGCCATCGTAGAAATGAAAAGCCCGGGAGTCTGGATTCTGGGCGAGGCCGATGACAAGATGCGTCAGAGCGGCCTCGGAGTGGTGATTGAATACGCGAACCGGGAAGGTCCGCCGCAATGGTCCCCGCCCGCCGCAGACGTTTGGGACTATACTCTGTTTGGACACGACGCCGCCGGCCACAACGCCGTCGTGGCCGAACCCGACGAGCGGGTTCCGCTGGTTTTCAAGCCGAAGTTCGCGGGCAACCGCTGGGTGGATCACTGGACCATCAACGGCAAGGAGTTTCCCAAGACCGATCCCATCCGCGTCAAGGCCAACGGCCGGTACCGGATGATCTTCGATAACCAGAGCGATGACGCGCATCCGGTGCACTTACACCGCCACTCATTCGAGTTAGTAAGTATCGCCGGAAAGCCCACTGCCGGAGTTATGAAAGACGTGGTGATGTGTCCGCCGCGCAAGAAGGTGGAAGTGCAGTTCGTGGCCGATAATCCCGGCCCGACGCTATTCCACTGCCACCAGCAGCTTCACATGGACTTCGGGTTTATGGCGATGGTGGAATATGAAGGATACAAATCGCCGGCGCCGATGCCCGGGCATCACGCATAAACCAGGGATCGGCGCCGCCGTTTGTTTTAAGTTCCGGCTACCTGGAACTTCTGTTCATCCGCCGATGGTCCGTACATGCCTGGAAACGCCACTTCGTTGAGGCGCAGGTAGACGCCCAACTGCGCGCGATGGTGGACCAGGTGGTTCATGATAGTGCTGCGCATCACCGCCGAGCGCGGCATCGACATGATGGTTTTTCCGGCGAACTTAAAGGTCCAGATCTTCCGCCAGTCTTCGTCGGTAGCCTCGGCGACCTTCTCGCGCGCCTCGGCCGCGCCCTTATCGAAAATCTGGAGTAACTCGGCCCGCGAAGTCGCGAGTGTTGGCTTGAAATCAGGCTGTAACTCCAGGACTTCCCGGTCAAGAGTATAAGTGGTCCATGACGGCAGTTCCGCCACGTGGGTGGCGAGTCGGCCGAGGGTCATCGATTTCGGGTGGGGCTTGTAATCGAAATTGCCATCGGGGACGCACTCCAGCATCCTCCGGGTATTCTTCATCTCTTGATCGAATTCAGGTAGAAGCGTTTCGCTGTACGGCATATCCTATCTCTCCTTTTGGTCTAGCCTACAGACAGAACAATATCAGGCATTGCGGACAGTTTCGGTCCTCAATCAATGGGAAACTGAAAGTAATGTTGGAGACCTCCGCCAGATTGCTCCGCTTGCTGTCGCTGTTTCAGGCCCGGCGATATTGGTCCGGCGCGGAACTGTCCGAACGGCTGGAGGTCACTCCGCGCACTCTGCGGCGCGATGTCGACCGGCTCCGCAGTCTGGGCTATCCCGTGAATTCGACTGCGGGCGCGGCGGGCGGCTACCAGCTTGGCGCAGGCGCGACGCTGCCTCCGCTGCTCCTCGACGACGATGAGGCAGTGGCGGTCGCCGTGGGGTTGCGAACGGCGGCAAGCGGCACCGTGGCGGGGATTGAAGAAGCGTCCCTGCGCGCGCTATCCAAGCTCGAACAGGTCTTACCCGCGCGATTACGGCGCCGCGTAGCCGCGCTACACGCGTTCATCGTGCCACTGGCGAGCGCCGGTCCAATGGTGGATGCGCAGACTCTGTCGGTGATCGCGGGCGCCTGCCGCGACTGCGAAAAGCTACGGTTTGCATACCGCAGCCGGGATGGCGCCGCCAGCGCGCGCGAAGTGGAGCCGCATCGGCTGGTGCACACCGGGCGGCGCTGGTACCTTGCCGCATGGGACGTTGACCGCGACGACTGGCGGACCTTTCGCGTGGACCGGATCGGCCCCAAGCTTTCGACCGGGTCGCGGTTCGCGACGCGCAAACCTCCCGAAGGCGATTTCGCAGCCTACGTGTCGCGGAGCGTATCCTACGCGCCGCATCCGCATCAAGCTCAAATAATCCTGCGCGCCTCAGTGGAGATGGCCGCCGAACGGGTACCGCGGGCCGCAGGGACGCTGGAAGCAGTCGACGAGGACACGTGCGTATTGCATACCGGGGCCAGCTCGCTCGACACCCTCTCGGTGTACCTGGCGCTGATCGGCTTCGACTTCGAAGTACGCGAACCTCCGGAGTTAGTCGACCGCATCCGTTGGCTGGCGGAACGATTCAGCCGCGCGACCGGCGGACCCAGACAAGCGTGAACCCGCATGCGGATCCTGGAAGCGCCCGCTTAATCTTCCTCGTGCCGGTCGCGGGTGTCGCGGCTGCCTCTGGTGCGGACGTGCAGGCCGGGCGGGTCGGGAGCACTTAGTGTGGTCCCTGGATTTGGCGCCGGATGTTTTTCAGTACTTGAAGATTACATCCATCGCAAACGTGAACTGGTTCCTGCGGGTTCCGTTATCGTAGGCGGGACGATCATAGGCATGATCGAATCTGATTTCCGGACGAAACAGCACGGTGCTTCCTATCCAGCGTCCCCACATCAAACTCTCCTCCTCATAGCGGTCTTTGTAGCCGGTTCGCTGACCTTTCATGTCATCTAAAAAGTCGGTGCGAATCGAAAGGTAGCTTTTTGGGGATAGCTGCTTTTCGATGTAATTGACCGTGGCCCACTCCGGCGCCGTGCAGCGGATCTCGCCCGTGGAACAGTATGCGCCGTTCGTGCCTTTTTCGGGCGCTATAGGACCGAAGACGCTGGGCACGTTGCGCTGGTACATGTACCAGGCTTCGGTAGCCATATGCCATGAGGCGTTGAACTTGTGGTACCAGGTGTTATCGAACATCTGGAGATTGTTGTAAGCGTATGCGCCATTGTTGATTCCGTTGATGCACGGATACACGTTATCGTTGCCTTTATTGAAGGTGTAGCTGATGCAGGCCGTCGCCGAGGGTTTGGCGTCCGGAGTCCAGGGAGCCACGTCATGACTCGCAGTGAGCCCCAGTTGGAGCAGCAAGTGGTCATTCAGTTTAACGGTACCCAGGATACCCGTATCGGTAAATGGGTCAATCGCGTACAACAACGAGTGGGTGTAGACGTAGTTATTGGGCGCCAATTGCGCTTCGATGCCCGGGATGGAAATGAAGCGGCCGATGCGGATGTTCAGTCCCTCGGCGACCTGAGGGAAATATAAGTCAACGTATTCGAGCACCGGATCAAAGCCGTACTCGCGGTGGTCGTCGAGCAATTGGCTGCTGAGATATCCGAGGTTGGTGGTGAAGCGATAGCTGGTTCCGAACAATCCGCTGAGGTGGAATCCCCAGTCGAAGTGATCGGTTTGAACCGAGTCGGGAATGCGTTCGACATAGAGCACCGCCTGGTCTAACTCGACCCGATTCGGGAAGATATCATAGGCTGCCGGATAATTCGAATCGTGCGACGTGCTGAGGTTGAAGCTGCCTTCAAGCCAGCCGTAGATTTTGATTCTGCTTCGCTCCCAGGCATCGCCATTCGGACCGGCATAGAGAGCCTGCATGAGTGGGGGCACGTTGGTATCGGGCGCGCCAATTTCCGGCGATCCGCCATAGGACCAGTCGGAGTTGGGAAAAGGCGGCGAGGGCAAGGGCGATGGCAAAGTGCGGCTGGGCGGTGCGGGGCCGCTCTCGACGGACCCTTGCCAATCTTTGGCATAGGCTTGGGCAAGTCTTTTCAGAAATCCCGGGTCTTTGCCGAGCGTGAGATTGAGAGTCAGATCCTGGCCGACGGTGAGATCCTCTTCCGCCACCGGCGACTCGGCGAACCCTCGCTTCGCCGCCTTGAACTGGTAATGACCTGGCTTGAGATCATCCATTGTGAAAGATCCATCCGCAGCGCTCACCACTGTGCGAGCGCTGTTTTCCCGGGAGTTGTGTGCAACGACTTGAGCGCCCACAACCGGCGAACCCACAGTGTCGTGAATCAAGCCATGCACCCGTCCGTTCCCCTGTCCAGCAGAGCGCATGACTAGCGAAACCATTAAGGCAGCTATGGCGACGGGTCGCGAGCGAACGAAGATGAAAGGGATCAATGCCGATTTTCTCATAAGGCAAGCGGGCATCACCCTTCGGGCAAGAACCTATCGCCATTCAATTCCCAGCGCCGATTAAACACGACGCCAAGAGTTGTTGCGGTAACACCCTCAGAGGTAGCGCATGCTTTAGCTTTGCTTTAGCTTGCCCTTGGGCTAGCGAAGGTCGCCGCGCGCCGCTTCGCGGCACTCACACGATGGCAAGCTAAAGCATACCCTACCAATATGCGCAACCACTTCGGACGCTGTGTTTAGTTCATCGCCTAACTGCTGATCAGAGGGTGGCTCACGGAGTGGAACCTAAGTAAGGCATGCGCCTGGTGGAGAGGGCCCAGGGAGACCTTTGGGTAGCTATCCCTATCGCGGCCGAAAAGTAACTGACCCGCAGTCGTCAGGGAGCCCCGGTTTCCCCCATCTCATGGCGCCAGACTACACCGGATATTCATTGGCGGCGCGTTGTTGGGATTTCTCCGATATGGCCATGATTTGCTCAAAGTCACAGGGAACGCAATTCCCTCTCCGCGAATCTAACGCGCCATGCGTCGGATTGTTGCGATTCTCTGGGCCGCCACACTGGCCTATGCGCAGGACCCCGTAACTTTCCGCGCCGGCGTCTCGCTGGTGCACGTCGATGCCGAAGTACTCGGAGAGGACGGGCGCATCCTCACCGGTTTCCATAAAGAGGATTTTCGCGTTTTCGACGAGCGCAAGGAGCAGCCCATTCTGCAATTCGCCGCCGAGGAGCAGCCGCTCGACCTCATCCTTCTGTTCGACATCAGCGGCAGCATGCGCGGCGTGGTCCAGGAAGTGGCCGATGCCGCGCGCCAGGGCTTGCGCCAACTGCAGAGCGGCGACCGCGTCTGCGTCATGGTATTCAATAGCAGCAGCCGCGAAATCGCTCCGTTCACCGAAGACCTCGACGCTGTGGACCGCACGATTCAAAACGATGTCCTGGGGCTCAACTTCGGCGGCGGCACTCTCATCCAGGCCGCCGTCTCAGACGCTGCCATGCGCTTCCGGCGCGAACCCCACACCGAGCGGCGCCGCGCTGTCCTTATCATCACCGATAACATGGGCAGGCGTACCCGGCGTGAAGCTTCGGTGGTGGAGGAGTTCTGGGAATCCGACGCGATCCTCAGCGGCCTGATCGTGCGCAACCCCGCCTACCAGGCGATGCGCACGGTGGGTATCATCAACAGCCCGCTAAATCTGGCGATGGAGGCCGGCATGAAGGGCATCGCCGAAAAGACCGGCGGCGATTCCCTCACCGCCAACGAACCTGGCACAGCTTTTGAAGAAGCCATGCGCCGCATCCGCACGCGCTACAGCCTCTACTATGCCCTGCCGGAAGCCAAACCCGGCGCCACACGCAGCATCCGCGTGGAACTCACACCCGCCGCGGCCCAACGCTCCCCGAAGCCCCGCGTGCGCGCCCGCTCGGGCTACGTGGTTCCTTATGCCGCCAAGTCAGCGCCCAGCTCCCATTAGACACGGCCTCCGAAATGTTTCGTATCCCGGTGAGGCGCGGCCGGCGGGGCTACAATCGAAACACGCATGGTTCGACTTGGGATGTGCGTTCTCCTGGTCCACGCGGCCTGGGCTGCCGACGCGGTGTTCGACCTGGCCGGCCGCATCCATCCCGAAGAGCGCGCTGCGGTCACTCTTTTCGGCGATGCGTTTCCGTTTACCGCATCCACGCTGAGCGAGGCAGACGGACGATTCCGATTCCAGAAGCTGCGCGCCGGTGCCTACACGGTTTCGGTTTTTATGCCGGATCGCGGCGAGGCGCGGCAGACCATCGAAGTAGGTCCCAGCGTGGCCGATGCGCACGGGCGCGTGTCACTCGATATCAGCTTTAAGGAATCCGATTTCGTGCTCTCTGACGCACTGCGGCGCCGACACTCGGTCTCCACGACTCAACTGGCAATCCCCTCCAAGGCGCAACGCGATTACGAAGAGGCGCACAAGGACCTGGCACGGCACGATCCCGATGCCGCCACACGGCGCCTGACGGAGGCGGTGAAGCTGGCGCCGCAGTTTGCCGAAGCCTGGAATGAGCTGGGCACGATGGCCTACCAGACCCAACAGTACACGCGCGCCGAGGAGTGTTTCCGCGAAGCGCTCAAACAGGATCCGCAGGCCTTCGAGGCCCTGGTCAACCTGGGTGGCGTGCTGGTCACGGTGCATCGCGCCGATGAGGCCTGGCAGTATAACGCCAGGGCGGTGGCTACGCGTCCCAACGACGCGCTGGCGCACTCGCAACTGGGCATGAATTACTACGAGCTTGGCGATCTGGATCTCAGCGTCAAGAATCTGGAACGCGCACGCGCTATCGACGCTGCGCACTTCTCGCATCCTCAGCTCCTTCTGGCCGAGATCTATCTGCGTCGTGAGGAAAAGAGCGCGGCCGCGGATGCGCTTGAAGAGTTTCTGCGCTACCACCCCGACTGGCCGCAGGCGAATCGCATCAGGGAGAAAATTGCGGCGTTACGAAAGTAGGCGAGCCCACTCCAAATCGTAGCCAGTCGGGGGGGCCGATTTCAGCTGCCGAACAAGCCGAAGCGGCGGGTTGTACTGGGATCTTTTTCCGCGGCCGCGGCGCGGATGGGTTCGAAGCGGGCACGAAGGAAACGGAGGAACACATTGGTGGCGGTCGCACCGGCGGGGGGCTTGCCCTGCATGCCGGATTCCAGCCAGATGGCGGCGGACTGTTCGGCAGCAGCGTCGACCGGCATTGGGTTCCAGAGACTTCCGAGCCAGGCGAACATCGCGCGCAGGCGCGGGCGCATGGTGGGGCCGCCGTGATCGGCGTTGCGTACAAGACGGTACTCGTGCGCTAGGTCGAGATCCCAAAGGACGCGGTGGAGAAACTCAGCGCCATCGTGCGCGTTGAGGAAATCCTGGTCAGCGGCTTCAAGATAAATTGCGAGGCCGGAGTCGCGAATCTGCGGCGCATTCGCGCGGGCCAGGTTGGCGGGATTGTTGGACTCCCAGAGCGAAGGATCGCGTGCCGGACCGATCAACTGAGGTGGGCCGCCAGCGGAATGATGGAGGCGATTCCGCGGGCCGACGTCAGATTCGCGCAACCCCGGCTCGAGCATGGGTTGCATGGCAGCGACGGCGGCAAACAGTCTGGGATGCGCAAAGGCCAACTTGAGCGCGCCGTACCCGCCGCCGGAGATGCCGGCGATGACGGTGGCGTCGGTGACGTTGCAGGTCGAGCGGAGGTATGGAACGAAGTCCGCGGCCAGGAAGGAGCACCAACGGATGGCTCCGGCCGGGTCCTCCAGGTAGGAGTCAAGGCCGGGAGTGGGCGTGACGACGATCATGGGCGGAACGGAACACTCGGCCCACCAGGCATCGAAGTGCGCCTGTAAATCGAACAGGGAATCGCGCGTGCCGCCAGCGCCCAACAGAAGGATGCAGAGGGGCAGCGGTTCGTCCCTGCCGGGCTTGAGCACTGCGTAGGGCACGGGCGCGGGGAGGTGTTGTGAGGATATGTCGTGGAGCGTGACGGTGGAAGGCATCGGCTGAGATTCTAGGCGCGGTGGATCGGGCGGCTACTGATTGTAGTGCGGCTCATCGCTGCGGAACGGCCCGGCGGGCAGGCTTGAACCGTTGATCAGATTGCACGCCGGGTTGTCCGCCCAGGCGTAACGCACGGCCACGGGCGCGGCCACTTGCGGTGTAGAGACCACCACCGTGGCGCCTTCCACGCGCGCCTGCGCCTCGAAGTATTTCCCGTCGGCGCCGGCGATTTCGAAGCCCGTGATCGCCCCGCCGCCGCGCGCCTGCATGCCATCGGCGTGCGTGAAATAGACGCGCATGGCGGCGCCGGCCCCTGGGGGAAAGTCTTCCTGAGTGGCTGCCAGGAACGCCGGTCCGGAGTACTCGACGGGTTCGTGATAAGCCAGCGCGCGCGCAGCTAGCGCCAGCCGCAAGCCCACATCCTGCTTATTGGTGGGGTGGATGTCGGTCGGGTTGCCTACATCGATGGCTACCGCCATGGCGGTGTTGGCCAGGCGGAGCGTGTCGGTTTGCGATTCGCGCAGGACCGGCCACCAGACGTTGGATTTGAAATTCGCCAGTTGTACAAAGTAGAACGGGAAATCGGCCTGGCCCCAACGGTTGCGCCAGTCCTCGATCATGGCCGCGAACAGGCGCCGGTAGAGCCATGCGTGCGCCTGGTTGGCGTTGGATTCGCCCTGGTACCAGATGGCGCCGCGCATCCCGTAGCCTGCCAAGGGCGCGATCATCCCGTTATACAGGCCTCCAGGCGTGTTCTGGTGTCCGGGGCCGGGGGGCGCGCCGGGGCGATTGGGCGGTGTCTTGCCCTGCGCCTTGGCGGCTTCGACGGCCTGGTTCCAAGTTTCCAGTTGGCGGTCGTAGAGCTGCTGGGCGGCCGGATAGTTGGACAGCACCTTATCCCACTCGTTCAGCACGTACTGCAGCGAGGGGTCCGATTCGAGCGCCTGCCGCGAGATCCACGATTGCGCCGGGGTGCCTCCCCAGTCGCTTTCGATCAACCCCACGGGCACGCTCAAATCGCCTTGCAGGTGGCGTCCGAAGAAGTAGGCGACGGCGGAGAAGCTCTTCACGGTTTCCGCGCTGCACAACTGCCACACGCCGGTCACGTCATCGGCCGGCGCGGCGGCCACAACGTGCTTCACTTTGAACAGGCGAATCATGGGGTAATCGGCGTGCGCCAGCTCGTCGTCGCGGTTGGCCACATTGTTGGTGGCGAACTCCATGTTAGACTGGCCCGACGCCAGCCAGACCTCTCCCACCAGCACGTCGTGAATGGCGACGGTATTGGTCCCGGCGACAGTCATATCGAGCGGTCCCGCAGCGACCAGCGGGCGCAGCCAGGCCGACCACTTTCCGTTGTCGCCGGCTTTTACGGTGACAGTCTGCCCTTGTAATTCGATGCGCACGGTTTCGCCGGCGTCGGCCGATCCCCAGACCCGTACGGGGACGCCGCGCTGCACGACCATGTGATCGGAGAAGAACGACGGCAGCTTGACCGCCGCGTGGAGCGCGCCGGCCGCCACAAGCAAGATCAACAGTCTCGCAGGGCTTGGAAAGGTCCGCTTCCGCATGAATCGCCTCCAGGTATAGACGATTCTACCAACGCAAGCAGAGCGCGATTCGCCGCCATTCCGGAAAATGCTGACATTTTTTGCCGGAGACCGTAACTTTGTGTTTGCCCGAAGCGAATAGACAACTGAAGTTCAGACAGTTCAAGCCCCGAGCACGGGCAAGGTCGCTGACCGAAAGGTTGCAGGCCACGCGCTTCGGGCAAAGCCACGCTTAGTAATTACACAGACCCGAATAGAAAAGGAGAAAATGAATGTTAAGCAAAAGGAATCGCGCCAGCGAGCTGCTGGCCATCTTACCGCTGTTGTGCGCTATGTCGGCATCAGCTAGCTTCGGCGCCGCCGACTTACAGGCGCAAACCACGCAGAGCAGCACACCGGACCCACTGTTTCTGACTGCGACTAATAGCGCGGCCAACTACCTGGCGGTAGTCAACACCCGAACCAAAGAGACCGATTATGTGCCGACGGGCGGCGCCGGCGGGGCCAGTGGCAACGCCGGCGGCGTAGCTGTACAGGGCCAACTCGCGGCCGTAATCAACTTTGGCTCTTCCAACGTAACTATCTTCGTCCGGCAGGGCAACGCGATGCAGCCAACTCAGGTGATCCCGACATCTTCGCAGCCGGTGTCGGTCGCCTTCGGACACAATCATCTGGTGGTCCTGGGCCAAACCAATGCGGAATCGTTCCCGGTATACGGAAACACTGTCTCACAGAGTAACGACGGCGTAGTCGGGTTGCTGAGAGCCGACAAGACTGCCGGCCAGATCGTTACTTTCGACGGCGGAGCCGTGTATTCGGAAACCAGCGGAGACATTAGCGAATTGAACTTATCCACGGACGGGATGTCGGGCCTATCCGGGCCCAGCGTGCCCATTCCGCTGCCGGCCGCTCCAAACAACAATACTCCGTTGGGCATGGTTGCCCGGGGAGCCAACGTATATGTGACCATAGCGCATTCGGATCTGGAGGCGCTGGTGGTGAACGGCCAAATCGTTTCCATGGCCGAGGGTCCGACGCCGTTCCAGGGCTCATCCGGCAATCTTCTCCACGCGCCGTGCTGGAACGCTCTTTCGGGACATTTTATGTTTGCGTCAGATAGCCCGGGCAAGCAAGTGTTACGATATCTGGTAAGCGACAGCAATGTGTTCTTCGATAAGTCGGGCGCCGCCCAGTTAGCGGGATCGCCGACGGACCTGGCTATTCAGAGCGGCCTTCTGGGAGTCATCGATGGCGGGAACGGAGTTACTTCCGATGCGTCGCTTTTCGACATCGATTCCGAAGGTGAACTTACTTTGCGATTTACAGTCAAGATAGCGAGCCCCATCAATGGCGCCGCCATCATCCAGTAACTGCCTGAACGAGCGCGCCGAGCCGCAGAAGCCGGGGACCGCATGTCAAGCGCGTCCCCAATCCGACTCAAGCGCCCGTGGCGTCGAGTTCGGAGGGAGTAACCGTGAAGATGAGTCAGATCGCCTTGGCGAAAGCCGTCCGGGTCGGCGTATTCGTAGCATCGATTGCGGCCGCGTGGCAGAGCGCGGCCGAACAGGCGCCGCCAGCCGTACCAGACGAGCTAAAGCCACCTGCCGGCGAGCAGTTGCTATTGCACGCCCTAGGGTCGGGAGATCAGATCTACACCTGTGACGGATCGAAGTGGGTACTGAGCGGACCCGACGCCAGGCTCTCCGACGAGGCGGGCCGGCCGGCGGGCTCTCACTTCGCCGGGCCCACCTGGCAATGGTCCGACGGCAGCCGGGTTACCGGCCGAGCGGTAGCCAACGCAACGCCCGATCCCGAATCTATACCGTGGCTTCTGCTGACGGCGACCGGTCACGAAGGCGAAGGCGTGATGAAGAACGTTTCCTCCGTCCAGCGGCTTCACACCAAAGGCGGCCTGGCGCCCACATCGGGTTGCACGCCATCGCGCAAAGATGCGAAGGCGCGCATTCACTACACGGCCGACTATTATTTTTACGCGCCCCGACGCTAGCCGGAATCACGAGCAGATCCGCGGGCTTGCTGAAGACCTCCAATGAATGGTGGTAGACCTCTTCAGCACTTGCACGTTGGGGTCCACCCCGCGTCGGCGATCTAGTATAACGTTTCGATAAGACATATCCATAATGTATTGTTTTGCAATGCGGGCATCATTCTCACGAGGAAGGCAGAGACCGAAATCGAAAAGAGGCAAATTGGCCGCCCCAAAACACCTTCTGTGTGGGCTGGCAACCAACTTCGGTCGCTCGTCCCGCCTGGCAGACAAGAAGGCAATACTGAACTTCGGCCTCCAATTCATTGGATATGTTTTAATGAAACGCAATACTGGCTCTGTAAAATCGAGCTCTCTGCGCTACTCTTTAATTCTTGGACGCCATATCAATCGCTGCGTGGAGCACCTACCTGTCGGCGATGGCCGGGGCTGCGGCCACACTCACCGGACTGGTTTTCGTCGCGGTGTCGATCAATCTTTCCCGCGTGCTTTCGGTACCGGGACTGACCGGGCGGGCTGCGGAATCCCTGATGCAATTGTTCGGCGTACTGATTATTTCAACAACTGCGCTGATTCCGCTACAGACGCCAGTTGCCCTGGGAGCCGAGATCCTGGCGCTTGGTTCGGCTCTGTGGCTGGTCGAGACCGTGCTTCAAGTTCGATATGTGAGAAGCAAGACCGGTCACCCACGAGCTTGGGCCGCGACCAGAATGGCGCAGACGCAATTCGCGAGCATCCCGTTTTGTATCTCCGGAATCCTGTTGCTGCGCGGTTCGCCGGCGGGATTGTACTGGCTGGCGCCGGGCTGTATCTTTTCTCTGGTCGCAGGAGCCTTAAACGCCTGGGTCCTGCTGGTGGAAATCCTGCGGTGATGCTGGCGGGCCAATTTTGGGAAAGCAAACATGACGAACTTCAAGAAAACCACAGTGACGTTGGCGCTCCTAATCGCGCTGATGGCCTGGCCTTGGCCGAAGGCGCAAGCCCAAACGCCGCCGGCCCTCATCGATATCGCGAACGCGCCGATTCCGATGCAAATCCTGGCGCAGAGTCCGGCGGAGACCAAGACGGATCTTCAGGTAATCTGCCTCTTTCGCTCCACGCCGGTGAATACGCTGCATGGCTCCCTGGCCGAGATAAACGAAAAGCTGAAAGGCCTGCTGGAGCGTATCCGCAAGCCGGAGTTGTTCCGCGGCGAACTGGGAGAGACACTGTTGCTGGCGCCGCCGAAAGACAGCCTGGGCGCGAAGAGACTGCTCATCATCGGGCTGGGAGATTCCCAGACGTTTTCGCCGCAGCGGATGCAACTCGTCGGGGAGATCCTCTATAACGAGGCCAGCCGCCTCGGCGTAACCCACCCATACATCGCTCCGACTATCCTCGATGGGGGAGTCACCACATTCCCAACCGGGACAGTCGCCGAGCAGGTGATCGGCGGATTCCTGCGCGCCGCCGCGACGGAGAGAGTTCTCAAGGATGCGAATGCATCAGCCAGCCAGTCCGTCACGGCACTGACCTTTCTCGCCGGACCGGCGAACGTAGGCAACACGCGTGAAGGGATTGAGAAGGCTGTCGCGGCCGCGCGGAAATAGCGGATTGAAGATACTCGCCCGCTGAGCACGGCGCCGCCATCGTTTGCGATACGGCCGTTTGCGATACGGCAATGAAAAGAAGACAGGGCGGGATGCCTGTCTTACGGTTTCGCGCCGCCGTAGAAGAGAGCGTTGAAGAGCAGTTTGAAGGTGCCGTCCGGCTCGCCGCGGAATGTCACTTCCGGGCCCATTACGAACACCTTCCCTTCGCCTGCCTTGGCTTCCACCACGGCGGTGGCGCCGTCCAGCAACTGCTGGCCTAAGGCCCAGCCGCTGTCCAGCGTCTCCTTGCCGGAGAACCACGCGACCGGAGTTTCGCCTTTCGCCTTGGCGTCCGCCGGCAGCCGAAACACGGGGTTGTTGTCGAAGAATACATCCACCGTTTCGGGCATGCCGTATGCCAGCGGGTTGGTGTTGTCGATGTGGGCGAGCATCAGCGAGCCCGGAATGTAGAACTTGTCGCGGGGCAGCGCGCGCTCTTGCCCGTCGGCGCCTTTTTCGGTGAGCGCGTTGGCCAGAGGCACGCCCAGCAGCGCGGCCATGCTGGTGGAGCTGCCGACCGTCACCACCGCGCCGCCCGATTCCACAAACTGTTTGATCTGGGGAATGGTCTTCTCTTCGGTGATGCGTCCCAACCATCCACGGTACTCCTCGGGCACGTTTTGCGGATCGGCCCCGCCGCCTCGGCCGCCACCACCGCCTCCGCGTCCACCTGCGCCACCACGCATGGCCCCGTCGGGAAACACCAGCACGTCGAAGCGGCTCTTCAGATTTCCCGCGTCCAGCGTCTGCGGATACACCACTTCGAAAGGAAACTCGTACTGCTCGAAAAGCCAGCGCGTCCAACCCGAAGGCATCAGGCCGCCGTACTGATCGTACAAACCGATGCGCACTGGCGGAATGTGGATGGCGTCGCCGGAGGGCGCCTGGGCCACGGCATAAACCGCTACGCCCAAATCGCTCGCGCCTTTCCGTAACACAGGCAGCGCGGCGGCGGACGCCGGAACCCAGATCGCGCCCACGCCCAGATCGACTCCCGCGGCCTGCGTGGGGGCCTTCAACCAGTACACTTGGGCATTGGCTTTCAGCAGGCGGTTCACCAGCGTGAACGAATAGTTGCTGCGGTGGCTGATCAGGTATCCCGCGGGATTCGCCGGCCCCGTCACGCTGCGCGGCATGGGTTTCTGTAATCCATTGAGCTTGGTAAACGGCCCGTCAAAGCCGTCGGGGATGCGGTCGTACTGGACGCCCATTTGCATGGCCAGGGTCCAGCCGGCGATGTCGTAAGGCGGAATGGGCGGGCCGCCGGGAAACAGATCGTCGCGCGGATGGTCCTGCGGCTCGAACATGTCGCGCACAAAGGGCCGGAAGGCCTGGGCCGTTTTGACTACGTACGACCCTGCCGGGTAGCTCTTGCCGGCTACCTGGAACGCGGCCGAGGCTTCGAGCACCGTGATGCCGCTCTTGAGCAGCGTGTTGATGAAGCGCGTGGCAGTGGGAAAATCGGGTTGATCGGACGGCATGATGTAGCCGCGCGGATCGCGCATTTTGGGGTCGTGCAGAACCTTCTCGTAGAGCGCCGCGGAGACGCCGCGCGCGGCGAAACCACCGCCGGGAGAATCGCCGCCACCCGTAGCCGCTTGCGCCTGCTGCCCGCCTCTGCCACCTGCTCCCGGAGCATCCCCCGCTGCCGCACGCAATGCGTCGATGCGCTTCGGCGTGATGGTCCAGTAATCCTTGCTGCCTCTTTCGATGGAATTCATCCCCATGCGCCAGATATTGTAGAGCAGGTTTTCGCGATTGCGCGCGGCGTAGTCCAGCATGCCGCGGTTGGTTTCCATGAGGTAGTCGATGGTCTGGTGAAAGTGCCACGGCTGCGGCGCGATGGGCAGCGGGAGATCGCTGATGTACAACTGCTTCTCGGGAATCAGCGGAATTTCCATGGGCGTGGGGTTGCCGATGATCTCCGTCAGCAGCGCGATGGTGTTGTGATAGGTGGCGGTGTTGCGCATGCCGCCGTTCCACCAGCCGTCGTAGTTGGCTTGCGTGCGCATGCCGCTGCCGCCCTTGCCCTGCGCCACCAGGCGCTCATGCATGGCCGTGCCCACAGCCTGGATTCCCAGAGTCACCAGCGGGTCCAGATTGTGATTCACGGGGTCGCGGAGCGGCGGGATGAAGATCACCTCGCCGGCCGGCCCGGACTGGTGATGGTTGTACATGAGCTGCGGGTTCCACTCGATGAAAAGCTGCCGGTTCATGTTGGCGGTTTCCGGCATATTCGAGGTGAGCGAATCGCGATTGTCGTCGTGGCCGATATATTTGTTGTAGAGGCGGGGCAGCCCGTTCATGGTGCGCCGGGTCTCGTCTTTTTCGCGCATGTACCAGTTGGCTACCAGCTCTTGCCCGTCGGGATTCGCCGGCACGCACAGGATAATATCGTCGTTCAGCAGGCGCACGGTCTCGGCATCGTTGCGGGTCAACATTTGATACGCCATCTCGAGGAGCTGCTGCGAACCGGCGGTTTCGGTGGCGTGCAAGCCGCCATCGATCCACACCACGGCCTTGCCTTCGCGGGCCAGCGCATGCGCCTGGTCGGATGAGAGGCCGTCGGCCGCCGCCAGCTTCTGGGAGATGTCTTTATAGCGGGCCAGATTTTTGAGATTCTCCGGCGACGTGATGACGGCCATCCATTGACGCCGTCCCTCTGCGGTCATGCCGATGTCGGTCAGTTTCATCCGGTCGGATTCCGCGGCGAGCTTCTTCCAGTAAGCCTCGAGCTGGGTGTAGTTGACCAGGCGATAATCGTCGCCGATGTTGAAGCCGAATTCTTCTTTGGGGGTGGTGATGTGGCGCTGCGTCTGGGCGTAGAGGCCAAGAGCGGCCAGCAAGGCGATGCACAGGCGTTGTTTCATAAATCCTTATTCACTGAGATCTCCCGGGTTGACAGACGAAAGCGTCTGTCCCACATGGCGGCTCCTTCACTGCAATCCTTATTCACTGAGATCTCCCGGG